>Ga0307509_10001461_pt1 | contig 40003 bp, 40 predicted proteins | sample 10_EM_MG_FD_202245 | JGI IMG/M metagenome (GOLD analysis project Ga0307509, IMG submission 202245) | Populus trichocarpa ectomycorrhiza microbial communities from riparian zone in the Pacific Northwest, United States - 10_EM | ecosystem: Host-associated > Plants > Roots > Unclassified | place...
CCGAACAGCTTGCTCAGCACCGTCGTGATCGCCGCCGTCAGCGTCGTCTTGCCGTGGTCAACGTGACCAATCGTGCCGACGTTCACGTGCGGCTTGGTGCGTTCAAATTTGCCTTTTGCCATTTCAATCTCCGGTGGGGGAATGGTGCCCATGGCGCGGATCGAACGCGCGACCTCTCCCTTACCAAGGGAGTGCTCTACCACTGAGCCACATGGGCACTGATCTCATCAAAAATCAGTACAGGCTTAGCGACCCGGGCGGCCAAGCCTGTGCTGACATCTTTTCTATGCGACAACCACTGGAGCGGGAGACGGGAATCGAACCCGCGTCATCAGCTTGGAAGGCTGGGGTTCTACCATTGAACTACTCCCGCCCGGGAGCCACATCGACAGCCACAAAATTCGTCCGTCTTGGTGGAGGAGGCTGGATTCGAACCAGCGTACTCGTTAGAGGGCAGATTTACAGTCTGCTGCCATTAACCACTCGGCCACCCCTCCAAGACGAACCGCGGAGTATAGCAGCTAGAAATGACCCCGGCCAAGCCGGGATCACGGCGGCTCAGCGCGAGCCGCGCTCGAACACCCGCAGATACGCCAGCGCGGGCACGGTTTCGAGCCCGCTGCAGGTGGCTGAGGCGCCTTGCGCCGGGCGTGGGCACGGCGTGTCGCGATCCAGCGACCAGAAATGCACGCCCGCCAGCCCGCGCTCGCGCGCGTGACGCGCGAGGCGTTCGGCGTCGGCCAGCGTGAAGTCGTTGGCGGCCACGTCGTTGACGCCGATCATCGCGGTCAGTTCGATCTGCTCGAACGGCACGCCGTGCAACGCGTGCAGGTTGTCGGCGGCTCGGATCGCCGACGCGCCCATGTCGCAGGTCGCGCCGCCCCGCGCCAGCACGCAGTTCGCGGGTGTCGGCGGGCCATAGTCCATCACCATCAGGTTGATCGTGTAGTCGATCAGGCCGTGTGCGCGGATCGCCTGCAGCACGCTGCGGCCTTGGGCATTCAGGCCGCCGCGCGAACCGTCGGCCGCCGCCAGCGTCGCCAGCGTGAAGCTGAAGCGCAGCGCCGGGTGCCTGCGTTGCGCGGCGACAGCGCGACGCACCAGTGCGTCGACGATCTCCGGCGTCTGCTGGGCCTCGATGTCGAAGTCGATGCCCACGAGACGCGGCGACGCGTAGCGCGCGATGAAGGCCTCCATGCCGGCATCGCTGCCACAGGTGAACACGCCGCCTTCGCCGCCGGTCGAGATGATGTAGCCGATGCCGGCTCGGTTGAACAGGGCGACGTTGGCATCGGCGACCTTCTGCGCGTCAAAGCCGCCCAGCGTCTCGCGGCCGCACTCGCCGGTGGCGAAAGCCCAGCTCAAGGTGCTGCCGGCGGGCAGCACCTCGACCACCGGCACGGCCGCGCCGTCGACCCGCGTCGCGATGACATGCGTGTCGCGATCCAGTGCGATCGACAGGTCCTTGTATGGCCCATGGACGACGCCGGGCCGCACGACGCCAGGCACCGCACAGCCCGCCAACGCCAACATTGACACCAGCAGAAACGCCACGCTCACGACTGCAAAACGTCTCGATGAAAACATGGTTGTCGAGCTCAGCATGACCCCGTGTCGCCCATCCAATGGAAATGGGCGGAGCGGCACGCCGCTCCGCCCACCGAGGCCCCAGCGCAAGCTGGGAGCCGACCGGCTCAGACCTTGGCCCGCAGCGTCAGGTAGTACTGGCGCCCGTTCGTGTAGAAGGCGCGCGGCTGCTCGCGATTGTCGCCGTAGTACTTCAGCGTCGGGTTGTTCAGGTTCAGCCCTTCCAGGCTGATCGAGAACGTGTCGTTGATGCGGTAGTTGAGCGACGCCGCCAGCGTGCCGACACTGTCCATGTGCATCTTCACACCGCGGTCGTAGCTGCCATAGAACGACGACCGGTAGCTGTAGGCCAGGCGCGCACTGAGTTTTTCGCCCTCGTAGAAGCCTTCCAGGTTGTAGGTGTTCTTCGAGTTGCCCGACATCTCGCCGCCCCCGTCGACCTTGCCATCGGCGTAGGTGTAGTTGGCGTTCACGCCGAAGTTGCCCATGATCGGCTGTTGATAGCCGACCTCGAACCCGGAGTTCTTCGCGCCCACGTTGATCGGCTGCGTGATGTTGTACGTCTCCATCTGCTGGTGCAGGTCGCTGAAGTGCACGCTGGACGTGACCTGGTAGTCGACGAACGACTTGAACTGCTGATGGAAGACGCCGAACGACACGAGCGACTTGGGTGCGAAGTACCACTCGGCCGCCACGTCGAAGTTGGTCGAGCGGACCGGGTCCAGGTTGGGGTTGCCCGAGCTGCCGGTGTTCAACTGGTCGTTCAGCGACGTCGTCGAGCTCAGCGCCGTGTAGTCCGGTCGCGCCATCGTCTTCGCCACGGCGGCCCGCAGCGTCACGCTGTTGGTGAGCTGGTACTTCAGGTTCACGCTGGGCAGCACGTCGACATACGAGCGGTCGGTGAACTCCTTGACGAACGGCCCGAACAGCGACGAACTGTCGACGCTGGACACCGGGTCGGTCGGGGTTGGACTGCGCAGCGTCGAGTAGTGACCCTTGGTCTGCACGATGCGCACGCCGGCGTTGGCGCGCCAGTTGCTACCGGCGAAGTTGCCCATGATGTAGCCGGCGTTCGTCTTCTCTTCCACCTCGAAGTCGTTGCTCCACTCGTGGCGCTGGACCGGGTCGTAGTTGAAGGTCGCATTCGGGTTCGGATTCGCGACCGTCGACACCGTGGCCCATTGAGCGAGCGCGGCCGGATCAAGGCGGAACTGGCCGGTGAACGGCGCGCCGAAGGCCGAGCCGAAGTTGCTCGGGTAGGTGCCGCCGGTCCACACCGGCAGCGTCGTGCCGACGTTGGGGTTGGCCCAGTTCGGACCGCTCGACAGCCAGTTGCCGTTGTTGCGGGTGTGGTCGGTGACACGCCCGCCGAACTTGATCGACTCGAGCACGCCCTTGTCGACTGCCCATTCGAAGTCCAGCGTGCCGTACTTTTCGTCGTCGGGCACCTTGACCTGGGCGCCGAAATTCCAGTTCCAGTACTGGTTCGCGTACGAACGGAAGTCCTTGCCGGTAGAGCTGGTGAAGCCCACCGAGGGCGCCTGGCTGACGCCGTTCAGGCCATAGGTCAACGCCAGCGGCGTGTTGCCCGCGGCACCGACGTTTCCGACCTCGGACGCGAACTCTTGCGATTCACCCACACCGCGCGTCTTGCCGACCTGTCCGGTGACAGTGAGCGCGTCGTTCACGGCCCACTTGGCGTCCAGGTTGTAGTACTTCGACGACTGCTTGGCGCCCGGGCGGATGCCCGAGTCGTTGATGATGGAATTGGCCACGCCGGTCTCGGGGAAGGACGCGCCGAGCAGTGTCTTGCCGTCTGCGCTGAGGGTGGCGCTCGTCGGCGCGATGCCCGCGTCCATGAGCCACTTCGGCGACGCCATGAAGTTGGTGTTCATGTTCGCGTCGTCGACCTTGGACTGGAACAGGCTCGCGCCGAGCGTGAGGTCGCTTATCGGCTTGAACTGGACCTCGATCGCCCCGCCGCGGCGATGTCGCTCCTGCTCGAACAGGCTTTCGCCGATCAGGCTGGGCGCTTTTACGCCGTCCAGGCTGCTGGTCGGCTTGCTCACGCCATTGATGAGCGTCGTCGAATTGCCGAAGTTGGCCCCGTTGATGTTGAAGTAGCCCAGCACCTCGGAGCCGTCGCGGCGCAGGTGTTGCTTCTGGTCGAACAGCTGGACCAACACGCCGAAGCTGCGGTCCTCGTTGCGGAAGGCGAGCAGGCCGCTCAGCTGCGGGTCGGTCTTCTCCGCCAGCGTCGAGCGCATCGCGCCCAGCGACACCTCGCCGCTGAAGCCCTTCTTGAACTCGAGCGGGCGACGGGTTTCGACGTTCACCGCACCGGCCACACCACCTTCGGGCAGGTCCGCCGTCTGGCTCTTGTGCACCGTGATCTTGCCCACCAGCTCGGAGGGCAGGAGCGAGTAGCTCGCGCTGCGGCCGACGGTCGTGCCGAACAGGTTCAGCACGAACCAGTCGCCGGTCGAGACGGCGTGGCCGTTGATCAGCGTCTGGGTCAGGCTGGGGCTGGTGCCGCGGATGCTGACGCGGTCGTTTTCCGAGAAGCCACCCTCACCGCCGGCGCTCGATGCGATGTTCACGCCCGGGACCCGCTGAATCGCGTCGGCGACGTTCTTGTCCGGCATCTTGCCGACGTCTTCGGCCGTCACCACTTCCACCAACGTGTCGGCGTTGCGCTTCTGTTCCAGCGACTTCTCGCGCGACGCACGAATGCCGGTGACCGTGACCGCTTCGAGTTGCTGGGCCTTGACCTCGGGTGTGGCCGGCGCTGCCGAGGCGGCCGAAGCCGGTGCAGCAGGCGCTGGCGCCGCCTGCTGCGCGAATGCGGGCGATGCCGCGCCCGCGAGCGCCAGCACAACCGCCGATGCGATGGGAGTCCGTTTGACGTTCATGAGAGCCTCTTTGTGTTGGGCCGGCGCGCTCGCGAAAAGCCCTGGATTGAAGGTTGGTCTGCGCCTCGCATCTCTGTGTGGATGCCTTGCCAGCCGCTGCTGAAGTAACGACGTGAACCTATTTGCGTACCAATACACTACCACTAGAGGCCACTATGCTACCAATGTCATCAAATTGCAATCGCGTTTTGTGCTGATGTGAAGAAATTTCGCAGACCAATGCTGCAGGTCATCAGGAGTCACTGCAGGTAAAGCGCTAGCAAAGACCGTGCAAGCTGGTATTGTCGATTTCGCTTAATTGGTATTGCACCGGGCCAGACCACGGCCTCGGGCACACTCCGAGGTGTCGCCACCGACCTGACCGCATGAACACGTCATTCCTGAAGCCGCTCGACCCGAACGACACCCAACCGCTGTACCAGCAGCTCCAGCGCGCCGTGCGCGATGCGATCGACACCCGCGTGCTCGCGCCCGATGACGCGCTGCCCTCGGAACGCCAGCTGGCCGAGGACTTCGCGGTCTCGCGCATCACGGTGCGTCGCGCGATCGAAGGCCTGGTCGAAGAAGGCCTGCTGGTGAGCCGACAGGGCTCGGGCAACTTCGTCTGCAGCCGGGTCGAGAAGAACTTCGCGAAGCTGACCTCGTTCTCGGAGGACATGCGGGCCCGCGGCAGCCGGCCACACAGCGTCTGGCTCAAGCGCTCCCAGGGCACGGTGACGCCCGAAGAGGCGCTGAAGCTCGCGCTGAGCCCGGGCACACAGGTGTTCCGCTTCCACCGCCTGCGCTTCGCCGACGACGCACCGATGGCGATCGAGTACGCAACCGTCGTCGCGAGCTGCCTGCCGTCGCTGGAGGCCGTCGGCGCGTCGCTGTACGGGGCGCTCGGCGAACAGGGCAACCGGCCGGTGCGCGCGCTGCAGCGGCTGCGCGCGTTGCTGCTCGACCCCGAGCAGGCACGACTGCTGCAGGCCGCGCCGGGCGACGCCGGTCTGCTGGTCGAGCGCCTCGGCTATCTGCGTGACGGGCGCGCGATCGAGCTGTCGCAGTCGATCTACCGCGGCGACACCTACGACGTGGTGGCCGAACTCAGCGAAGCACCCTGACGCGTCGGCTCGCAGATCAGATGCGGATGCGCACGCCGCGCCGCGCGAGCCCGCGCATCAGCACCCACCAGAACGCGGTGAAGGCGAGCGCATAGGCCAACGACGCGCCCTCGGCCGTCAGCGTCGGCGCCAGCCACGCGAAGCCATGCGCATAGAGCGGCGCGCTCCAGTGCAGGCCTTCGAGGGCACACGTCGTCAGCCAAGCACCGGCATAGGCCGCGATCGCGTTGACGCCGAACGCACGGCCGAGCGGCGGTGCACCGAGACGGTCCACCAGCACGTGGGCCCATGCCAGCAGCGCGAGCGCCCAGCCGCCACTCCAGAGCACGAACGACGGCGTCCAGAGCTGCTTGTTGAGCGGCTGCCACAACGCCCACGCGCCGCCGAGCAAGAGCGCGCCGAGCGCGGCCGCGCACAGCGTGCGCAACGCACCGTGGCGCAACCAGGCGCCGGCGCGCACACCAAGCAGCGTCGTCGCAAGCGCGGGCAGCGTCGCGAGCAGGCCTTCGGGGTCGTGGCCCAGCCCGGTGGCCGCATCGAACTCGTAGGCGAAGCGGCCGAGCAGCGCTGTGTCGAGGCGACTCGCGAGGTTGTCGGCCTTGGCCAGCGGACCACCCCACGCGAGCAACGCACCATAGCCGACCAGGATCAGCGCGAAAACGCCCCACTGCGTGCGCGCCCGCGTGTGCAGCGCGAGCACGCCGGCGCATCCGTAGCAGATGCCGATGCGCTGCAACACACCGAGCGGTCGGAACGCGCGCGTTTCCATCGCCCAGTGCGCGACCGCGTGCAGCAACAGTCCGAGCGCGACGATGCGCAGCGCGCGCCAGACGACAGAGCGGCCCGTGGTCGGCCCAGCCAGCGTGATCGAGACACCGACGATGAACAGGTACAGCGGGAAGATCAGATCGGTCGGCGTGCAACCGTGCCACGCCGCGTGTTCGAGCGGCGCGAACACGTGGCCCCAGTCACCCGGGTCGTTGACGATCAGCATCGCGGCGACCGTCAAGCCGCGCAATGCATCGACCGAGGCCAGGCGCGTGCGGCCATTCATCGCCGGCATCAGAAGTCGCACGGGCTGGCGAGCGGCGGCGTGGCTGGCGGCACGCTGTCGAGGTGGGCCGTGCCGGCAGCCCGCACCGCATCGACAGCGGCCTGCACCTGCCCCGGCGACAGGACGCGGTTGCGCACGTGCAAGACCCAGTCCACGTCCTGCTCGTAGGTGCGGCGCGCGTCGATGCCGGGCAGCAGACCGCCCGGCGAGAACCACTGGTTGAAGTTCAGCGACATCGGCACGACCGGGTAGTTGCGCCCGCCGTGTTCGGCGCGCAGCTCGCCGTCGACGAACAGGCGCGTCGTGCCGCCGGCGACCTGCATCAACAGCACGTGCCAGCCGTCCATCGAGCGGAACTCCTGGTGCGGCTGGTTGAAGGTCGTCCACGGTTCGATGCGCACCGTCTGCCAGCTCACGCCGTACAGCCGCGTGCGCGCATCGCCCCAGCCGCCGTTGGGCAGGTACTCCCAGTCGAGCTCGCTGTACTCGGGGTCGAAGTCGAACCTCAGCGGCGCGACCGCGTAAAAGGTCTGCACCACCACATCGCCGTCGGGCCCCTGCACCGGCGCGTCGCTGAAGCGCACGCGCGCGGCATAGGTGCCTTCGAAATACTTGCGCTGGTGGCAGACCTGCGCCTGCGTCGTGCCCTGCGGCGTGCCGTCCGTGCTGACACTCAGGCGCAGCAAGCGGTTGCCGAGGCGCTGCGAATCGGCGACGAGCGCGACCGAGCCGGGGCCCCATGCCGCACCTTCCAGGCCCGGGTGCCCGCGCCGCTCGCGCACCGCCCAACCGTCGTGCGTCAGCGCCGCGAGGTCGGCCTGGCTGAAGTCGTCGAAAAAGACACCTTCATCGAAACGCGGCGTGGCCGCGCAGCCGGCCAGCAGCGCCGCGATGGCGCCGACGCGCAGCACCCACCTCATGCTGCGGCCTTGTCGCCGATCTTCAGGAAGCGCGACAGCACCAGCACCGGCAGCGCCGACACCAGCACCCACAGGAAGAAGTGCTGGTAGCCGAGCGCCACTTGGATGTCGCCGCTGATCACGGTGAACAGCACCAGGCCGAGCTGCATCACGCCGGTGCCGAGCGCGTAGTGCGCCGTCTGGTACTTGCCAACCGCAACCACCTGCATGATGAACAGGATCACGCCAACGAAGCCAAACCCGTAGCCGAACATCTCCAGGCTCAATGCACCAGCAATGACGGCCAGGCCCGTCGGATGGGTCACACTCAGCGCGTAGAACACAAGGTTCGGTACGTTCACTGCCAGGATCAACCAGACCATCGCCCGCTTGAGGCCGAGCCAAGACGTGAAGTAGCCGCCGAACACGCTGCCGACCAAGAAGGCGATCGTGCCCACGGTGCCGTAGACCCAACCGACCTGGTCGATGGTCAGGCCCAAGCCCCCTTGCGCGCGCGCGGCGCGGAGGAACAGCGGCCCGATAGACTGGATCTGACCCTCGCCGGCGCGGAACAGCACGATGAAGAGGATCGCCATCCAGATGCCCGGCTTTCGGAAGAAGTCGACGATCACCTCCCGCAACTCGCGCGCGACACTGGCGGCATCGCGCCTCTGATGCGCGTGGTTCGGCTGCGGAAGTCCCCACGCGTGATACGCGCTCAGCGCCGTCATCACGAGCGCGACGAGGCCAAAGACGATCGCCCAAGCGTGGGCGATCGCCATCTGCCCCTCCAGCAGGCCCGCAAGCTTTAGCAACCCACCGGCGGCGACGACTCGTCCGGCATTGAAGAACGCGCCCTGCCAGCCCGCATACGACGCTTGCTGCTTTGCGCTCAAGTTCGCGATGTACAAGCCGTCCGCAGCGATGTCGTGGGTCGCGGCCGACACGGCCACGAACGCCAGCACCGCGATGCTCGCCGCAAAATAACTTGGCAGTTGCAAGGCCAGGGCAGCCAGACCGAGCCCGATGGCGGTCACGAATTCGAAGACCACGACCAGCGTCTTCTTGCTCTGCGCCGCTTCAACGAACGGACTCCACAGCGGCTTGAACACCCAGGCGAGGCCGATCAGTCCCGTCCAGTGCGTCAGCTGATCGTGCGGAATACCGAAGCTCTCATACATCTGCTGAGCGACACGCGCGATCACATAGAACGGCAAGCCCTCGGCCAGGTACAGCGTCGGCACCCAAAACATCGGCGAGCGGCGTGTACTCGCATCAAGAGGCAATGGCGTCGCGAGCGTGGTCATGATCGGTGACTCAGTAAGGTAGAACCAGGCGCACCGGCGCGCGACCCGGCAGCTCGCCGCGGCCTTCGAGCCAGGCGCGCAGACCGTCGAGCGCGCCGTCGGCATAGCCCCACGTCACGACCGCGGGCGCGGCGATGTCGATCACCTGGAACGGGTTCCAGAGTGCGAGGTGCAGATCGGGCCGCCAGCCGCGGCTCGCAAGCGCGTAGCGGTTGCGGTGATTCGAGACGAGCACGGCGCGGCGGCCGTCGGCCGTCGCGATCTTGCCGTCGAACTGCGCGAGATCGTCGAGCTGCACCAGTTGCACATCGGTGAAGCCCGCGAACAGCGCAGCCACCTGCAAGCCCGATGGCCCCGCCTCGGAGACCCCATCGCAGGGCACGCTGCGCTGCGTCACGACGCGCAGCGGCTCGTCGCGCCGTGGCGCGCGCGGCGTGCCGATGGCCGTCAGCGCGCACGACCATGCGCTACGCATCAGCCGATCGTCGTCCGCGCGCTGCGCCGCCGGGTAGGTCGCAGCCGCGGCCGGGAAGCGCCGCGCCAGCGCCTCCAGCCGTGCGTGTGCGGTCCGCAACGCGTCGTTGTGCAACGCGCCGCTCTCGCGCGCCACGGCGATCGCATGGATCGCCGCACGCTGCTCATCCTGGGTGCCCAGCGCCATCACCATGTCGGCGCCGGCCTGCAAGGCCAACACCGCGGCGCGGTCGTGGCCGTAGCGTTCGTGGATCGCCTTCATCACCAGCGAGTCGGTGATCACGACGCCGGTGTAACCCCACTGCCCGCGCAGCAAGTCGCCCAGCACCTTGCGCGACAACGTCGCCGGGTGTTCGGGATCGAGTTGCGGGTAGACGATGTGGGCCGTCATCATCGCCGGCGCTTCGTCGCGCAGCGCGCGGAAGGGCACGAACTCGAGCGCCTGCAGCTCGGCGAGCGACTTGTCGACCACCGGCAGCGCCAGGTGCGAATCGACGTGCGTGTCGCCGTGACCGGGGAAGTGCTTGACGCAGCAGGCCACGCCGGCGCGCAGCGCGCCGCGCATCCACGCGCCTGCCAGCCGCGTGACCTCGGCCGGGTCTTCGGAAAAGCTGCGCTCGGCGATCACCGGATTCGCTGGGTTGTTGTTGACGTCGAGCACCGGCGCGAAGTCCCAGTTGAAGCCCAGGCTCTTGATGCCGCGGCCCACCGCCGCGCCGACCGCCTCGGCCAGCGCCACGTCGCCGCAGGCGCCCAGCGCCATGGCGGCGGGCGGCTGCGGCAGAAAGGTCGCGCGCACGACCGAGCCGCCTTCCTGGTCGAGGCCGATCAACGCGCCCTCGCCCATCACCGCGCGCAAATCTGCGGTGAGCTGGCGCACCTCGGCTTCGCTGCCGAGGTTGCCGCGGAACAGGCACACCGCACGGATGTGGTGCTCGCGCAGGAACGCGGCCTGCGCGGCGTCCAGCACCGTGCCCTGGATGTTGACCATCACGAGCTGACCCGGATGGACGATGTGATCGACGGAGGTGCTCATCGGCTCAGCGCGTGCGCGTCACCTTGGCCAGGTGGCGCGGCCGGTCCGGGTCGAAGCCGCGGCGGCGCGCCAGCGCCTCGACCATCGGATAGAAGCTCTGGACCGCGGCGATCGGGTCGAGGTCGATCGCGCCCGTATCGATCAGCGGCAGCGTCGCGCCCGGTGTGCCCGCGGGCGCGGCCAGCAGCACGCGCGCACCGCGCGCACGCATCTCGTCGGCGAGCTGCAGCAGGCCGGCCTGCGCCGGCCCGCGCGGCGCGAAGATCAGCAGCGGGAAGCCGTCGCCGACCAGCGCCATCGGCCCGTGCTGCACCTCGGCGCCCGAGAAGGCCTCGGCCTGGATCGCACACGTTTCCTTGAACTTCAGCGCCGCCTCTTGCGCGATCGCCAGGCCGGTGCCGCGGCCGATCACGAACAGGCGGTCGGTCTCGGCGAGCGCGTCAACGGCGCTCGACCAGTCGGCGTGCGCGGCGCGCGACAACACGCCGGGCAAGCCGGCGATCGCCGACTGCAGCACCACATCGTCCTGCCACGCCGCCACCAGCCGCGCACCGGCGACGAGCTGCGCGATGTAGCTCTTGGTCGCCGCCACGCTGGCCTCGCGCCCGGCGTGCAGCGGAAACACCCATCGCGAGGCTTGCGCGAGCGGCGATTCGGGGTCGTTGACGAAGGCCGCGGTGCAGGCGCCGCCGGCCGAGAAGAAGCGCTGCGGCACGGCCAGGTCCGGGCTCTGGCCCGACTGCGAGAACGCGAACGAGACCAGCCCGTCGCAGACGATCTGCGACTGGTACAGCGTCACCAGCGACATCGGCAGCGACGTGACCAGCCGCCCCATGCGCGCCATGATCAGGTAGGCCATGAAGTGCGCGGCGTGGTCGGAGCTGCCGCGCGCCACCGTCAGCAGCGCGTTCGGCGAATGCGCGCGCAACCACACGCCGAAACGGCTGTAGGCGGGCTCGTCCTGCGCGAGCAGCTGGGCCACCGTGGCGGGGGCTTCGAGCGCCTCATCCAGCATGCGCGAGTTCAATCGAGACTCCTTCCACAAAGACATCGGTGAGTTGCAGATCGCGGTCGAGCACGACCCAGTCGGCCCAGGCGCCGGCCTGCAGGCGGCCGCGGTCGGGCACGCCCAGGTGATCGGCGGCGTGGGTCGCGGTGCGGCGCGACGCATCGGCCAGGTCGAGCCCGAGTTCGTCGACGAGGTTGCGCAGCGCCTGGTCCATCGTCAGCGTCGAGCCGGCCAGCGTGCCGTCGGGCAGGCGCACGCCGCCCAGGCATTTGGTGACCTTGTGGCGGCCCAACTTGTAGTCGCCGTCGGGCATGCCGGCAGCGGCGGTCGAGTCGGTGACGCAGTACAGGCACGGGATCGCGCGCAGCGCGACGCGGATCGCGCCGGCATGCGCGTGCAGCAGGTCCGGGATGATCTCGGAGTAGGTCGCGTGCGCCAGTGCCGCGCCGACCATGCCGGGCTCGCGGTGGTGCATGCCCGTCATCGCGTTGAACAAGTGCGTGAAGCCGCTCGCACCGCGTGCCAGCGCCTGCACGCCGTCTTCGTAGCTGCCCAGCGTGTGGCCGATCTGCACGCGGTAGCCGGCCGCGCACAGCGACTCAATCACGTCCATGTTGCCGGCCGTCTCGGGCGCGAGCGTGATCAGCCGGATCGGCGCCAACGCGTGCAGGCGGCGGATCTCGTCGGCCTGCACCGGGCGCGCGTAGTTGGGCTGCGCGCCGAGCTTGCCGGAATTGATGAACGGGCCCTCGAGGTGCACGCCCAGCACACGCGCAGCGCGCGGGCCGCGCTGCGCGACGACCTCGGTGAGCGCAGCGAACGCGGTGACCAGGTCGGACAGCGGCGCCGTCATCGTCGTCGCCAGCATCGTCGTCGTGCCGTGGCGCGCGTGCAGCTCGGCGACGCGCGCGGCGGCATCACCGCCTTCCATGATGTCGTGGCCGCCGCCGCCGTGCACGTGCAGGTCGACGAAGCCGGGCAGGATCAGCGGCTCGCGCGTGTCGCGCGCGGCTTCGAGCGCGACCGGCGTGCCCTCGATGCGCGCGACGCGGCCGTCGGCGGCGATCTCCATCGTGCCGTCGACGAAGCCCTTCGGCGTGAGGATGCGGCCGCTCATCGGTGCAGAAATTAATAGGTTCGTCGTCATGCGTCGCGCCTCATTTCGGCCACGAAGTCGTAGTAGTCGCTGCGGCAGTACGAGTGCGTCAGCTCCACCGCCTGGCCCGACTCGAGGTAGCCGATGCGGGTGATGAACAAGACCGCCTGGCCGACCGGCACGCCCAGTTGTTCGGCCAGCCGCATCGGCGCGTTCAGCGCGCGGATGTGCTGCAGCGCGCGCACCGGCGCCTGGCCTTCACCGGTCAGGTATTCGTAGAGCGAGCCCTTCACCGCCTCAGGCCGCGGCAGCACGGTTTCGGGCAGCACGCTGACCTCGTAGGCCATCACCACGTCGTCGGCCAGACGCAATCGCTCCAGCCGCGCGACACGCGCGCCGGGCGACAGGCCCAGGCTCAGGTGCTCGTCGGGCACCGCCGCCGTCAGCGCGCGCTTGAGCCAGCGCGACGACGGCGTGTAGCCGCGTTGCTGCAGCTCTTCGGAAAAACTCGTCAGGCGCGACAGCGGCTGCTCGATGCGCGGTGCGATGTAGTTGCCCGAGCCGCGGCGGCGCACGATCAGGCCTTGTTCGACGAGCTGGTCGATGGCCTTGCGCGCGGTCACGCGCGACAGGTCCAGCGCTTCGGACAGCAGCCGCTCCGACGGCAAGGCCTCGTCGGCCTGGTAGCGGCCCTCGCGGATCGCCTGGCCGAGCTTGCGCGCGAGCTGCAGGTACAGCGGCGAGCTGTCGCGCGTGTCCGGCTTGAAGTCGAGCAGAGGATTCTTCATCACGGCGAAGCGGCCAGCGCGCGGCGGATCAGGGTGAGCGCGCCGGCGTCCGCGCCCTGGGCGAGTTCGACACAACGCACGCGCAAGGCCGGCGCGAAGCGCGGCGCGAGGCGCCGACCCAAGCTGCCGGACACCGCCAGCGGCAGCGCGCCGTCGGGATCGAGCGCGCGCGCCAGCGCTTCGAGCTCGACGACCGCCGACGCGAGCAGCGCCGCCGCGGTGGCGTCGCCAGCCTCGGCGTCGAAGACCGCCGGCGCGAGTTGCGCGTACTCGAACTGACCGGCGCTGCGGCACCAGTCCAGCAACTCGCCACGGGCGGCGCCGCAGGTCATCCACACGTGGCGCGCGAGCGCGCCCGTCGCGGCGCGTCCCTCCATCGCCGCCTGCGCGTGCTGCACCGCGCGCCAGCCCAGCCACGCGCCGCTGCCTTCGTCGCCGATCGGAAAGCCCCAGCCGCCGACGCTGGTGCGCGAGCCATCGGCCCGCAACACCTCGCCGACGCTGCCGGTGCCGGCCGCGACGATCACGCCAGGATGACCGGCGTGCGCGCCGAGCAGCATCGTGAACGAGTCGCTGTCGAGCGCGATGCGTGCGAAGCCGGGGTCCGCGACGAGGAAGGCGTCGCGCCAGGGCTGATGGCTGGCACCGGCCAGGCCCGCCCCCAGCGCGCAGGCGCGCCACGCCGCGGGACGCAGGCCGGCCGACTCGAAGGCGCGTTGCGTCGCGGTGGTGATCGCTGCCCAAGCCGGCGCGATGCCGCGCGACAAGCCGGAGGGGCCTGCCTGGCCGGCGCCGATCACGGCCCCATCAGGCCGCGCCAACAGCGCCCGCGTGCCCGACCCGCCACCATCCACACCGACCAGAAACTCGAGCATCGACAATCCATCTTGACTGATCGACGAGCGCCGATCGATAAAACCAGTTTAGTACCAGTAATACCAATGTGTCAATTGGTCTGATCGTCCCTTGGGGAATTTCTGGCAGTCCAATTGACTACCAATATCGTACCGGCCTCGCCCCTGCTACCAGCGGATCGGCGCGGTGCCCGGTCGCAGCGCGGCGAGCAAGGCGTTCGCTTGGCTGAAGTGGCGGCAGCCGATGAACGGCACCGGCGGGCGCAGCGCCGACAGCGGCGATGGGTGATTCGCCGCGAGCACGCGGTGCCGCCCACCGGCCTCGACCAGCGCGCGCTTCTTCTGCGCCGACGCGCCCCAGAGCATGAACACGACCGGCGCCGCCTGTGCGGCGACATGCGAGATCAGCGCATCGGTGAGCCCTTCCCAGCCGCGGCCGGCATGGCTTTGCGGCGCGCCGTCTTCCACCGTCAGCGCGCTGTTGAGCAGCAGCACGCCTTGCTGCGCCCAGGGTGTCAGGTCGTCGCGGCAGATCGACGGCGCGCCGGTGTCGCTCTGCACTTCCTTCAGCATGTTGCGCAGGCTGGGCGGCAGCTTCTTCTGACCGGGCGCGACCGAGAACGCGAGGCCTTGTGCCTGACCGGGGCCGTGGTACGGGTCCTGGCCGAGGACCACGACGCGAACGTCCTGCGGTGCGGTGAGTTCGAGCGCGCGGAACACGCGGTCGGGGTAGACGGTCGCGCCGGCCTGCAGGCGCTGATCGACGAAAGCGACGAGCGCCTGACCCGCGGTGCTGGCGAGAAAGGCATCGGTGACCTCGCGCCAGGCCGCGGGCACCTGCGCGAAAACCTGCGCGAGCGGCTCGCGCAACCGGTTGTCGGGCACCGTCACCGCGCCATCAGCCGAACAGCGCCGCCAGCGCCACACCCGGGTCGGGCGCGCGCATGAAGGCCTCGCCGACCAGGAAGGCGTGCACGTTCGCGTCGCGCATGCGCTGCACGTCCGGGCGCGCGAGGATGCCGCTCTCGGTGACGATCAGACGATCGCCCGGCACCTGCGGCAGCAGGTCCAGCGTGGTCTGCAGCGTGACCTCGAAGGTGCGCAGGTTGCGGTTGTTGATGCCGAGCACCGGCGTCTTGAGCAGCAGCGCACGGTCAAGCTCGGTGGCGTCGTGCACCTCGACCAGTACCGCCATCCCCAGCGCGTGGGCCTGGGCTTCGAGGTCGGCCATCAACGCGTCGTCGAGAACGGCAGCGATCAGCAAGATGCAGTCGGCACCCATCGCGCGGGCCTCGAAGAGTTGATACGCGTCGACCATGAAGTCCTTGCGCAGCACCGGCAGCGCGCAGGCCGCGCGCGCTTGTTCCAGGTACGCAGCGCTGCCCTGGAAGAACTGCACGTCGGTCAGCACGCTCAAGCACGCCGCGCCGTGCTCGGCGTAGCTCTCGGCGATGGCCGCGGGTTCGAAGCGCTCGCGCAGCACGCCCTTGCTCGGGCTGGCTTTCTTGACCTCGGCGATCACGCCGGCACCGCCCGCGGCGATCTTGCCGCGCAGGCCTCCGACGAAGTCGCGCTGGCCGCCCAGCGACTCGGCATCGCGGCGCAGCGACAGCAGGTCGCGCTGGCGCCGCGCCAGCGAAATCTCGTCGCGCTTGACGGCGACGATCTTCTCGAGGATGTCGCTCATGCTGCGGCCAGCGCCTGTGTGCGCGCGATGAACTGGTCCAGCTTGGCCTTGGCCTGGCCCGACGCCAACGCTTCGCGCGCCAGTGCGACGCCGCCCTGCATCGTCGTCGCGACGTTGGCCGCGTACAGCGCCACGCCGGCGTTCAGCATCACGATGTCGCGCGCCGGCCCGGGCTCGTTCTCGAGCACCGACCGCAGCAAGGCCTTCGACTGGTCCGGCGTCTCGACCTTGAGCGCACGGTTGCTCGACATCGTCAGGCCGAAGTCCTCGGGGTGGATCTCGTACTCGTGGATGCCGCCGTCCTTGTACTCGCCCACCATGGTGGCCGCGCCGAGCGAAACCTCGTCCATGCCGTCGCGGCCGTAGACCACGACCGCGTGCTCGGCGCCCAGGCGCTGCAGCGCACGCACCTGGATGCCGACCAGGTCGGGGTGGAACACGCCCATCAGGATGTTGGGCGCGTCGGCCGGGTTCGTCAGCGGGCCCAGGATGTTGAAGATCGTACGGATGCCCAGTTCCTTGCGCACCGGCCCGACATTCTTCATCGCCGGGTGGTGGTTGGGTGCGAACATGAAGCCGATGCCGGTGTCGGCAATGCAGCGCGAGATCGCGGCCGGCGACAGATTCATCGGCACGCCCAGCGACTCCAGCACGTCGGCACTGCCCGACTTGCTGCTGACGCTGCGGTTGCCGTGCTTGCTGACGCGCGCGCCCGCAGCGGCGGCGACGAACATGCTGCAGGTCGAGATGTTGAAGGTGTGCGAGCCGTCGCCGCCGGTGCCGACGATGTCGACCAGGTGGGTGCGGTCGGCAACCTCGACCTTGGTCGAGAACTCGCGCATCACCTGCGCCGCAGCGGTGATCTCGCCGATGGTCTCCTTCTTCACGCGCAGGCCGACCAGCAGCGCGGCCATCATCACCGGCGACATCTCGCCGCTCATGATGCGCCGCACCAGCGAGAGCATCTCGTCGTGGAAGATCTCGCGGTGGTCGATGGTGCGGGTCAGCGCGTCCAGGTTGGTGATCGTCATGGTGGCCTCTCGGTTTCAGGCGGTCAGGTGTTCGCGCACGGCGGCGACGGCGCGGTCGACGCCGTCGGCATCGACATCGAGGTGGGTCACGAAGCGCAGCCGGCTGATTTGGCCATAGAGCGCGCCGGTGGCCAGCACGCCCCGCGACTTCAGGTGTTCCATCAGGCCGTCTGCGCGCGGACCCTGCAAATCGGCAAAAACGATGTTGGTCTGCGGCGGCTCGACCGTCAGGCCGGGCAGACCGGCGAGGCCTTCGGCCATGCGTTTGGCCAGTGCGTGGTCGTCGGCGAGTCGGTCGATGTGGTGGTCCAGCGCGTGGATCGCAGCCGCCGCCAGCATCCCGGCCTGGCGCATGCCGCCGCCCAGCATCTTGCGCCAGCGGTGCGCGCTGCGGATGAACTCGCGCGAACCGACCAGCGCCGAGCCGACCGGCGCGCCCAGGCCTTTCGAGAAGCAGACCGAGACACTGTCGAAGTGCGAGGCCATCTCGCGCGCCGTGGCGCGCGGGTCGCCGCCGATCGCGACGGCGGCGTTGAACAGGCGCGCACCGTCCAGATGAGTCGCCAGGCCGCGCCGGCGCGCCAGCGCGGTCGCATCGGCCAGGTAGGACATCGGCAGCACCTTGCCGCCGATCGTGTTCTCCAGCGCCAGCAGGCGCGAGCGCGCGAAGTGCGCATCGTCGGGTTTGATCGCGGCCTCGATGTCTTTCAGCGCGAGCGTGCCGTCGGGCTGATGGTCCAGCGGCTGCGGTTGCACGCTGCCCAGCACCGCGGCGCCGCCGCCTTCCCAGCGGTAGGTGTGCGCCATCTGGCCGACGATGTACTCGTCGCCGCGGCCGCAATGGCTCATGATGCCGACCAGGTTGCTCTGCGTGCCGCTGGGCACGAACAGCGCCGCCTCCTTGCCCAGCAGCGCCGCAATGCGCTCCTGCAGCGCGTTGACGGTCGGGTCGCCGGCGAACACGTCGTCGCCGAGTTCGGCGGCCATCATCGCCGCGCGCATCGCCGCGGTGGGTTGCGTGACGGTGTCACTGCGCAGGTCGACGATGGTCATGGCCGCAACTCCAGAAAGTTCTTCAGCATCGCATGACCGTGCTCGGTCAGGATGGATTCGGGGTGGAACTGCACGCCTTCGAGTGGCGTCTTTGTGCCCGCCAACCCGCGATGGCGCACGCCCATGATCTCGCCGTCCTGCGACGTGGACGTGACCTCGAGCACCGCCGGCAGCGAGTCGCGCGCGATCACCAGCGAGTGGTAGCGGATCACCGTGAACTCGCGCGGCAGCGCGGTGTAGACGCCACGCTCGTCGGTCGTGATCACGTCGGTCTTGCCGTGCATCTGCGTCTTCGCGCGCACCACCTCGCCGCCCAGCGCCGCGCCGATCGCCTGGTGGCCCAGGCACACGCCGAGGATGGGCAACCGGCCCGTGAAGGCCTCGATGGCCGCGACGCAGATGCCGGCCTCGGCCGGTGAGCATGGCCCCGGCGACAGCACGAGCTGGTCGGGCTTCAACGCGGCGATGCCTTCGAGGTCGATCTCGTCGTTGCGGAACACGCGCACGTCCTCGCCGAGCTCGGCGAAATACTGCACCAGGTTGTAGGTGAAGGAATCGTAGTTGTCGATCATCAGCAGCATGGTCGGCTCCTTCGCGTCAGGCCGGCTCGCGCCGCTGGGGCTGGTCGCGGTGCAGGTAGGCGGTGAACAGATCGCGCGGCGGCGTCGCCGAGAGGCGCTTCAACATCTGCCCGACCTCGCCGCGGTGGTAGCTGCCGTGCGTGATGACGTGGCCGAGCATCTCCTCGCGCGACATGCGGCCGCGCTGGCCGTCGGTGAAGCTGAAGTCGACCCTCTGCGCGAGTTGCGGCGGCGTCAGCGCGTCGACGAGTTCGAGGTAGCCGCGGTCGGACGCGAGCACCGCCTCGCGCAGCGCGGCCAGCGCCGGCGTTTCGGGCGTGTTCGTCGCGGCATAGCCGTGCGGCTCGCCGCGCAGGTGCGCGGCGAAGATGCGATCGACGACGTGGATGTGGTTCATCAGGCGGATCAGCGCCTGGCGTTCGGCCGCGTGCGCCTCGGCATCCACCTGGCCGATGACCGCGAAGAACTCCTCGTTGATCGCCGCCTTCTGGCGAAACAGCGATTGCAGCAGTGTGGCGCCCATCTCAGAAGCCCTCTTCGACGAGTTCGGCCGCGCGGATCAGCGCCCGCGCCTTGGCCTCGGTTTCCTTCCATTCCATCTCGGGGACGGAATCGGCGACGACGCCAGCCGCGGCCTGCACGTACAGCGTCTGGTCCTTCACGATGCCGGTGCGGATCGCGATCGCGACGTCCATGTCGCCGGCAAAGCTCAGGTAGCCGCAGGCACCGCCGTAGATGCCGCGCTTGACCGGTTCGAGCTCGTCGATGATCTCCATCGCGCGGATCTTGGGCGCACCGGTCAGCGTGCCCGCGGGGAAGGTCGCGCGCAGCACGTCGAGATTCGTCATGCCGTCCTTCAGCACGCCCTCGACGTTGCTGACGATGTGCATCACATGCGAGTAGCGCTCGACCGTGAAGGCCTCGGTGACCTTGACGGTGCCGGTCTTCGCGATGCGGCCGATGTCGTTGCGCGCCAGGTCGATCAGCATCACGTGCTCGGCGCGCTCTTTCGGGTCGTTCTTCAGTTCGGCCTCGAGCGCCTTGTCGAGCTCGGGCGTGGCACCGCGCGGGCGCGTGCCGGCGAGCGGGCGGATCGTGACCTTGTGGCCATCCGGCGTGCGCTCGTGGCGCACCAGGATCTCGGGCGACGCGCCGACGATCTGGAAGTCGCCCATGTCGTAGAAGTACATGTAGGGCGACGGGTTCAGCGAGCGCAGCGCGCGGTACAGACTCAGCGGCGACTCGGTGTAGCGCTTGCGCAGACGCTGGCCGACCTGCACCTGCATCATGTCGCCGGCGGCGATGTACTCCTTCGCGCGCAGCACCGCGGCGATGTAGGCCTCCTTGCCGAACTCGCGCTCGACGCCGTGCGCCGCGCCGCGTTTCACGGCCGGCGCGGTGACGCTGTACTTGAGCTTGTCGCCCAGCTCGGCCAGGCGCCGCTTGGCCGTGTGATACGCCTCGGGCTGGCTCGGGTCGGCGTAGACGATCAGGTAGAGCCGGCCCGACAGGTTGTCGATCACCGCGAGTTCTTCGCACTGCAGCAGCAGGATGTCCGGTGTGTCGATACCGCCGGGCTTGTGCGTCTTCGCGAGCTTGGGCTCGATGAAGCGCACCGCGTCGTAGCCGAAGTAGCCCGCAAGGCCGCCGCAGAAGCGTGGCATGCCGGGGCTGAGCGCGACCTTGAAGCGCTGCTGGTACTCGGCGATGAAGTCCAGCGGGTTGCCGTCATGGGTCTCGACAACGACGCCGTTCGTCACCACCTCGGTCTGGAAGCCGGTCGCACGCAGCAGGGTGCGCGCCGGCAGTCCGATGAACGAGTAGCGCCCGAAGCGCTCGCCGCCGACGACGGACTCGAGCAGAAAGCTGTGCTTGCCGCCGCCGCTCGCGTAGGCCAGCTTCAGGTACAGCGACAACGGGGTTTCGAGGTCGGCGAAGGCCTCGGCGATCAGCGGGATGCGGTTGTAGCCCTGGCCCGCGAGGCTTTTGAATTCGAGTTCGGTGATCATGATGTTCAGGGGCCTCCACGGGCCATCGAGTGGGGCGGGCCTTGCGAGCCCACTTGTGGAGCCGACGTCGCGTGTCGCGAAGGAGACACGCCGCCGACCGCAGCAACGCACAAGGCGCTCGAACGTACAACGTTCAGCGCGAACGGCTCAGCCCCGCCAGGGCCAGGCTCCCCGGTCGATCGACCCTGCTGTGAGATTGCGCGGTGTGAACATGCGCAAAAGTGTAGCAGCCCCGAATCGGCCACGCCGGCGCATCAACCGTGAAGTATTTTTCCGCGAACCTGGGCAAACCCGGGGCAGACCGGCGTGGCACACCGCGACCGACGCTCTAGCATCGACGACCGACCATCGAGACGTTCTTCCCATGCGCAGACTCATCGCCCTCACCGCCCTGGCCGCCGCCCTCGTGCTCCCGCTGATCGGCCACGCCCAGACCACCGAGGTCGCCGGCGTCAAGTTCGCCAACACCTTGCAGGTCGGCAACGCCAAGCTGCAGCTCAACGGCGCCGGCGTGCGCTACAAGGTCGTGTTCAAGGTCTACGCTGCGGCGCTCTACCTGACCGAGAAGGTCACCACGCCCGAGGCCGTGCTGGCCGCGCCCGGCCCGCGCCACCTGCAGATCGTGATGCTGCGCGAGATCGACGCGAACGAACTCGGCAAGCTGTTCACCAAGGGCATGGAGCAGAACGCGCCGCGCGAGGAATTCTCCAAGTCCATCGCCGGCATCATGCGCATGAGCGACATGTTCTCGAGTCACAAGAAGCTGTTCGCCGGCGATTCGTTGGCGGTCGAGTGGGTGCCGGGCACCGGCACCATGATCTTCGTCAACGGCAAGCCCGAAGGCCAGCCGATCAAGGAGCCCGAGTTCTACTCGGCGCTGATGAAGATCTGGCTCGGCAAGTCGCCGGCCGATGCGCAGCTGAAAGACGCGCTGCTCGGCAAGGCCGCGGCCAACCCCGGCGGCAGCAGCAGCTAAAGCTGAAGCTGATCGAGCCGGTCGACGACGCCGTCGGCGTCGACCTCGCGGACCGGCTCGCCGTGGTTGTAGCCGTAGCTCACCAGCACGACCGAGCAGCCGGCGGCGCGCGCCGCACGCGCGTCGTTGCTCGAGTCGCCGATCATCAAGGTGTGCGCCGGCGCGCTGCCCAGTGCCTCGCAGGTCTTGAGCAGCGGCAGCGGGTCGGGCTTCTTGCGCTCGAACGCATCACCGCCGAAGACCACGCTGAAAAAACCGTCCAGCCCCTTCAGGCGCAACAGCGGCAGCGCAAACGCGGTCGGCTTGTTGGTCAGGCATGCGAGCTTCAGGCCGCGCGCGCGCAGCCGCGTCAGGCCTCCGACCACGCCGGGATAGACCGCCGAGTGTTCACCGTTGACCTCGGCGTAGTGCTGCTGATAGAGCACCCAGGCCGACGCATACAGCCCCGCATCGGCGCCGACCTGCTGCAGCGTGCTGCGGATCAGGTGTTCCGAGCCCTTGCCCACCGTGTGCTCGACGAAGCCGCGCCCGATCGGTAACAACGCGAGTTCGGCGAGCACGCGGTTGAGCACGACGACGAAGTCGCCGAGGGTGTCGACCATGGTGCCGTCGAGGTCGACGATGGCGGCTTGCAATGTGGAGTGGTTGAAGTTAATAGAGTCCAAAACAGAACAATATAGTCATGAAAAATCGCCCGTAGTCCTAGCCGTCGATAGAAATGAAGTCCGGAACACTGACGCCTCGCATCCGCAAAGATATCTCCGGTCTGATTTGAAGTTCGTACGACCTGCGGCGACCGACCCGTTCGCGATGCACAAGCCATCTTGCTTCACAACGCTGGTAGCAGGATATGTTGCACTGGCTCAAGCAACGACATCGCAGCCTCAACGAGCGCTAGCTCTGCGCTGTCGATCGCCATCCTTACAAAGACCAGCGACGCAATTGCTCCAAACACCGCAAAGCTAGCGATCGCATCTTGGGCACTAGCCCGCCCAGGCGCGAGGAGGTTGTGCGGCCCCGAAAGCATCGAAAGCATCATCAAGCACGCGAGGAACGAACCCGCTGTCGAGGAAAGGTCCGTCTCGTTCCCGTCAGAGCCCGCTGGCTGTGACACGGTCGAGCCTGGTTCGTTCGGCATGTGCTGGGAACACTCCGGCATTGAGGCAGGCGCCGGGGAGCGACCTGATTGCGCGCCCGCAGTCTCGGCCTCGTGCCGATCTCCATTCCCGCGCACGCATATCCGAGAGCCGAGGTCGTTCGAGAGGTGAAGCAGAGCAGAACAGAACGGACAGATGCTTGGCATCTTCCTAGCCCAGTTAGCCTCACGTCGGCCTTGAAGCGGCGAATCGCGTCACTCTAGGCGAGGCGCACGGTTCTCCTCGGCGTTCTGTATCCAGAAAGCCAATTGTGCTGATGCTTCCACGCCAGATGAGCTCCCACACCCGCGAGATCGGCATAGATAGAACGCTCATTGACACCACACGCATCCAGGCGCTTGCGGAAATGCATCCTTTGCTTACCGCTGACCACAATCTTGTACAAAGGGAGCGCAGCAACCGGACGCGTAGGCTCTGGGCAGATCATCAGTGCGCTACCTCCTCGCAGACACGGACATAGGTTGCTATGGGAAGCGGTCAGTTCCTGCAACCATCTCCATGCGCGGCCGCCAATTGGCAAGGTAGCATGATGTCTACATCATGTTAGGCCTCACCCCACGTCCTGAGGAAGCATGCCGAGTCCACTCACCTATCCAATGGCGGCGCACGTTGGCCTTACGGCGCTTCTCTATGTGGCGCTCACTGTTGCACGCGCGCCCTACGTTTGGCATGTGGGTCGCCGAACTGACGGCTCAAACCCCTGCGCGAGTGTCGAGCCTCGCATCAGCGCCAATCTTTCGAATCAGTTTGAGTGGCCGCTGTTCTTCTACGTGGCATGCCTTCTCGAGCAGAATGCGGTCAACCGCGTCCAGCTTTGGCTGGCCTGGGCGTTCGTTGTAGGGCGCTTGATACACACCTATATCCAGGTCTTCACTACAAACATTCGGCTTCGTGGGGCCGTGTTCACAATCAACTTCGTTGCCGTCCTCGGCATGTGGCTCTGCCTGCTACTTGCAAGATGGGAGTACATCACTTGAGGCCTAACCCTTCCTTCAAGCGGACCCGTTCCGGCCGGCTTCGCCGTCCTCCACGGTCCGCTTAAGTCAAACGTTAGGCGTCAAATGAACATTCGTCCTATCCGTCTTGAAGAACTCGAATCCGCACGTGCGCTTCTGTCTGCTTGTGGTTGGACTAAGAAGATCGAAGATCCAGAGGTCTTTGCGGCAAGCGTTCGAGCATCGCAGATTGCCCTTGTCGCCGAAGTCGATGGCCAGATTGTCGGCTTCCTTCGAGCCATTACTGACGGCATCTTCAATGGCTACATTTCAATGGTCGCGGTTGCACCAGAGCGCCAAGGTACGGGCATTGGCAAAGCACTTGTCAATGCAGCGTTGGGTACGAATCCGAACATCACTTGGGTACTGCGCGCGGATCGGTCCGGTGTGCAAGGCTTCTACACTTCGCTCGGCTTCGAGCCATCAACTGTTGCAATGGAGAGGCGCCGCCGATGACGCCCTTCCTTCAAGCGGACCTGCCTTCGGCAGACCGCTTAAGTCAAACGTTAGGCGCCAAATGGAGCATGCCATGAACTCAGTGCAGGCTCGTATTCGCTACAAGGGCTCGGGCAGAACTAAGGTGACTACCCACCCGTTTGAGTATCGTTCGATATCTACGCTTGGGAGAAGAGCTATGCATCATTCTCGACTCTGTGCGCTGTTAATTGACTGCAATACCTCCGACATTGATCGGGCTGCTAGCTTCTGGGCTGAAGCACTGGGTCGCCCTATCGACCGGGATCACCCAGGTACTCGTGGCAACTACCGAATGCTGGCGACGCCGCCAGACGAGCCTATCGTGCAAATTCAGCGCGTCGATCACGAGAGCCGAGTTCACCTAGACATAGAAACCGATGACCTCCCCGCTGAAGTAGCTCGCTTGGAGGAGCTAGGTGCTACGGTGGTTGGCCGCTTGGAGCGTTGGGTGGTAATGCAGGCTCCGACCGGGCAGCGATTCTGTGTCGTTCGTATTCAGCGTCCCGGATTTCCTAGGGATGCAAACGCCTGGATCTAATCCGTCATCGGCAAGCTGGGGGCCCTGGTGATCGGCACGGTTCAGAATAGCCTGAACCTGATGGGCTGGAGAACGAAATACGCCTGATCATCACGGGTCTACTGTTGGTGCTAGCCGTCTCCATCGACAAGCTGATCGAGAAGGCAACGGGGCAGCAGGCGTTCTGACAGGCCGCATCAAGTCGACTCGATCTACCGGCATCGAACCGGTGCCTGTCATGAGCAACCAATCATTGTTCAACCATCGACGTTTGCACTTGTTGTCGTGCTTGGAGCATGACGCGGCTCTCGTTTCGGTCTGGCTGGGTGCCAGGGAGGTGCGCGAGCAGTTCTCATAAGAAAAAGCAGGCGTACCGGGAGAACCAGCAAGGTCGCGAGACGGGGCTCAGAATGCATGTCATGAGTGCCGAGTCCCGCCTGGTCGGAGCGGCTCTGACCGCGCTGTTGCACCTGCTGGTGTTGTGGGTGCTGTTGCGCGGCGCGCCAGGTCCGGTCGTGCCGCCGCAGCCTCCGGCACTGCAGGCGGTGAGCGCAGAGCGGCTGCGCGAAGCAGGTGAACAGCTCGTCGAGGTCGACATCCGCCCACCGCTCGCGACACGACGTGGGCGAGCCTGTGACGGCAGCAGCTATGTCGGCGTCGGCATCACGGCAGATCCGCGCACCGACCGTATCGTCCTTGTCGGCGAGAACACGCCGGCTGCACGTGCGGGCTTGCGCCGCGATGACCTCGTGCTCAATCCGACCGTTTGGCAACATGCCCATGTCGAAGGCGCGATGCTGCTTGTGCGTGTACTCCGCGAGGGAGGGCAGGTGACGTTGCCGGTGCTGGTTGGTCGGATATGCATCGAGTAGCCTCCTCTCGCTCACTCCGCGTTCCGTGCGCATCGCCATCTGCAACCGGTTGCCGTTCGACACCGGCTTGGGGCTACTGTGGACCTCTTCACCGGTGCATCCGCCAAGTGGCTCTCTCGAAGCAAGCACTAGGCTTTGACCCCCACCTCGGATTCGCCACCGAGGGGTGGCCCACGCAGGCGAGCAGCGGTGCATATCAACCAGGACAAGAGCACGACGACAAACAGGCGATTCGTGAGGCCGTACGGCATGCCTTTGCGCAGGGTAAAGAACTGCAGCAAGAACGTGAGCACGACAGCGAGCGCCAAAGCCAGAGCGACAGGCCGAAACGATCGCAGACCCGACTTCTGTCCGAAGCCGAAGGAGAGCAACGGTATCGCTACCAGCATGCAGACAATGTTCACGAGGAAGCTGATCGTGTGAACGTTTCCTTCATGCGTATCGGGGAGGCCCGGCAAGTCCGTCCGATAGGCCGCTGAAACAAGTAAGCCTACCGATGTGATCCCGAGCAATAGCGCTCCCAGCTTGCGCGCGAGCGAACTGGGTTCGGCCAGAAGAAGTGCAGACATCAGCAGCGCCATCCCGACACTCCACGTGACGAAGACTGTCGCCATCACCCAACCGAATTCGCCTACGGCGTAGGCGCTGATCATGTGACTGGCCAATGGATAGTCGGCCCGGAGAACATGCATCAGGAGCAGGCCAAGCGAGGCGAGGATGAAGCAGGCCAGCGCTCCCGTTGCCAGGGATCTGGACGATGACTTTGTGTACTTCATGTGTTGAGTCTTTTTTTTTGACGCCGAACGCCTGGTTCAGAATAACCGTCCCTGTCCCGTTGAACGAGATCGCGCGCGAAAATTGGACACCGCCCTCATGGCTGCATCGATGAAACCTGCGAAATCGTCTGGTCTCCCCCCGTTTCTTGCTCTTTTCGCAGCGGGCGTCGCATGGATCCATTTCTGCATCCAATGCGGCCGTGTTCAAGGCTTGCGCGGCCGCTCCGACCGCCCATGGAGCATGTCCGCTCGATGCGGTCTTCGGGCTCTTCAAGCTCGCCCCGAACAACGACGTGCTGGACTTCAAGGTTTCGAACACAGTCCCTCGGGTGGTCAACCAAAATTACGGTTGGATCCTGAAACTCAACCAGATGACTGGCAAGGTCCGCGTTCTCGAACGCATGACATTGCCGGAAACCCCGAAGACGTGGGGCGCCGGCGGCCAGCCTTACGGTACCTTAGCGGATCGCAAGACGATTTCGCTGGATGTGACCCTGACTGTTTACAACGGCACCATCTCAAAGTCTTGGGACGTGGCCAATGGAGATCCTTCCGGCCACTACCTGATCAGCGCCTACATCGAAGATTCCGCGCCGGTGCAGTTCGAGTTCGATGTCGTTGATCCGCGATGACCAATGAGGCCTATCGCTATCAGGCGAGATCGCGGCGTCCGCCGAACTTCTGCTTTGTTGCCTGAATTAGCCGTTGGGTCTGCGCGACGCAACGACTGCAACGGCTCCACAGCCGGCGCTCATCGCGATCGTCCACAGCGGGTCGCGTCCGGGTATAGCGCTCACACCGACGTTCGCCCGCTTCACCTCGCACAGCTGTCGTTGAGGTTCGAACGTCAGCGATGCGATAGTGAGCTGCCCATCCGAAGAGACCGATATCAGGCAAGTCTCGGCCACAACCCGACATCGGATTCGACAACATAAAGCCGAAGTTCAGACGTTCAATCCGTCAGGCGTTCGACGTAGAACCAATGTTCGAGCTATGCCCGCCTGCCGTGGCGGGTCGGCGCTTGAGCGAGCGGTTAGGCCACCCGCTCAAGCGCCCCGACCGGGTATATCTGTACCGAGCCTGGGTGGGCTTCAGACTCGACGGCGTAGCCTTCAGGCGTCAGTTTCGTGCTGTACCAGCCGACGACTCGCCCCTGCCACGCGGCGCCAGACTTTTTGCGAACGCGATCACCCAGCCTAAACATGGCGGCCAATGGCAGCGCAAACTGGTGATCAACTGGGGCACCGACACGATCGCTACTCTGTTCCATATTCAACCTTTCGTGCGAACCGCTCAAGGTGGCGATAGGTAGTAAGACCACCTTCTGTGGCGATCCACTGCAATCTTCATAGGGCGACCGGCCGATCCGATTGTCTCTGACCGGCCGCTGTGGCTCGGGTGTCGGTGTTCCGTTCGCGCAGAGGGGCGGCAGTTGTGCGACATAGCCCCGACATTGAAAGCTCGGCGGTAGCTTGTCAGCGAAGAGTTGCGCCAGCTTGGGCTCGTTGATCCCGGAGGCGCTCCCTCGGCTCCCCGGATCCGTCGCGCGCCACGCCAGCGCCCGAAGCGCCGCACGAATGCGCGTCGATTGCCCTCCTGTCGGTCGGCGAACGCAACGACAGAACAAGGAGACCACCATGCTCGACCTGCTGAAAGCGGCTGGGCTTGCCTCCACGGTGACCTGCTTCGGCAGCCCGGTCCGTGCACTCAGCTTCGAGGGCACGGTCAGCGGAATCACAGAAAACTCTTGGCTCTGCGAGGCCGCTGTCCCGGAAGCAAGAAACCTCCATGGCGCGCTGATCGTCCCGAAACTGACATTCGTCGGGCGGGGTGCACCTTTTCGTAGCTGAGAACGCGCCGCGGTCATTTGGAATGTCCATTCTTGACCACCCATCTCGTTCACCTCGGTAGGACCGCGAGTATCCGAAACGTCGCGGGTCAACGTCGGTATTGGCCAGTGAAAGGTTGTGAACGCGCCGCTTTCCGGGCGCCGCAAGGCAATCTGCACTCTGTTTGGAAACTTGTCAGGAATGCGTCGAACGGCGGCGCCATCATTGGAGTTGATAGATGAGCAAGGAAATCGAACGCCGGGGCTTCCTCAAACTTTCCGGCATGGGCGGCGTCGCCCTCGCGTCAGGCCTGGGGGGCCTCGTCACCGCCTGCGGAGGAAGCTCGGGCGACGTCACCGAGGCGCCGCCTGCACCTGCACCTGCACCTGCACCTGCACCTGCACCTGCACCTGCACCTGCACCTGCACCTGCACCTGCACCTGCACCTGCACCTGCACCTGCGCCCGCGCCCGCACCCGCACCTGCGCCCGCGCCCTCGTCGGCAAAGAGCATCACGGCCTTCTCGTTCCTCAAGGCCGACAACGCCATCCCGGTCGACTCGACCGCCGCCATCGCCGGCACCGCCATTCAGGCGTTCCTACCGCCCGGTACCGACCGCACCGCGCTGAAGGCCGCCTTCACCGCCTCGCCAGGCGCCACTCTCACGGTCGGGGCCGCGACGCAGACGACTCAGGCGACTCCCAACGACTTCACCCAGCCCGTCAGCTATCGAGTCACGGCCGAGGATGGCTCGGTAGCGAACTACACCGTCACGCTCATCACGGACCTGGCCGCCTTCGACGACACGGTGAACGCGTTCATGGCCAAGTACGCGGTTCCGGCGGTCTCGATCGCGGTGACGCACGACGACAAGCTGATCTACCTGAAGTCGTATGGCCAGGCCGACCGGGAGGCTGGCCAGGCCGCCACCAACCAGGACCTCTACAGGCTCGCAAGCGTCTCCAAGCCGATCACCTCCGTGGCGATCATGCGTCTGGTCGAGCAGGGCAAGCTCCATCTCTCCGACACCGTCTTCGGCACCAGCGGCATCCTCGGCACCGCCTACGGCACGCTTCCGTACGGGCCGCACATCACCGAGATCACCGTCGACCAGCTCCTGCACCACATCGCCGGCGGCTGGGCCAACGACACCAACGATCCGATGTTCACGAACCCCTCCATGACGGCGGCGCAGCTGATCTCCTGGACGCTGGACAACCGGCCGCTGCAGAACGCCCCCGGCACCGCCTACGCGTATTCAAACTTCGGCTACTGCATCCTCGGCAGGGTGATCGAGAAGGTCACCGGCCAGGGCTACGAGGCGGCGGTGAAGGCGCTGGTGCTCGCGCCGATCGGCGTGAGCGACATGACCATCGCCGGCAACACGCTGGCGGACCGCCTGCCCCATGAGGTCAAGTACTACGGTCAATTCGGAGAGGATCCCTACGCGTTCAACATCCACCGGATGGATTCGCATGGCGGCTGGGTGTCGACCGCGAAGGATCTGGCGGCCTTCCTCGTCAAGGTCGACGGCTTCCCGGACAAGGCGGACATCCTGCAGGCCGCGACCCTCGCAACCATGACCACGCCTTCCACCGCGAACGCGAACTATGCCTGCGGCTGGGCGGTGAATTCCGCCAACAACTGGTCGCACATCGGCAGCCTCCCTGGTACCGAGACGGAGATCATCCGCACGTCGACCGGCTGGAATTTCGTGATGCTGGTCAATACCCGGTCCCTGTACACGACCTACGACAGCGACCTGGACAACGTGTTCTGGCAGTCGTTCGCGCAGTTGGACGCCTATCCGACCTACGATCTCTTCTGAGCATCGCACGCGGGTCCGACCGGGGGGGTTGCAGCTTGCGTAAGTGCTTTGCCAATGCCTGTACCTTGGCGCTCTGGTGCAACCGCGACCATTGAAATGTAGTCATTGAAGATGCCGTCGGTAATGGCTCGAAGGAAGCCGACAATCTGGCCGTCGACTTCGGCGACAAGGGCAATCTGCGATGCTCGAACGCTTGCCGCAAAGACCTCTGGATCTTCGATCTTCTTAGTCCAACCACAAGCAGACAGAAGCGCACGTGCGGATTCGAATTCTTCAAGACGGATAGGACGAATGTTCATCTGACGCCTAACGTTTGACTTAAGCGGACCGTGGAGGATGGCGCAGCCGGCCGGAACGGGTCCGCTTGAAGGAAGGACTACGCACCGTCGATCGCGGACATCTCTAGCTGGTCACGCTCTGTCCGTCCCCTTGCAGGCTGGCCGACAGCTTCAGCCTGGCTGACGTCACGCAGGTTTGGCGATTGAACGACAGCTGCTGCTAGACCTTGCCATCCGTCGTCCGCCCAGTTGTGCGGCCGCTGTACCTTGGAGCCTGCCAGACATCGGTGATCGTGCCGGTGACACGAGCCTGCCTTGACGCAGGTGACCGGCCACTGGCAGCTGCAACGGGCCGCGAACAGGGACTCCCGACCCCGGAGCGGGCGCTCGGAAATGGTGCTCTGTCAGAGACGCCTGAGGCACGTTCGGCCGATGGACTCAGGGCGAGTGGCTGCCGTCCGCATGGCCATCAACAGAGGCCCCCATGCTTTGCTAGAGTCGACCGCTCGTTGTACTCGGCCTCTCGTCAATGAAGGCGAACAATCCGCAGCCTGTCCCGCTCCAGCTCTTGGGACCGCCCGTGTATGCCGACGGTGCGGGCGCGCCGGTGGTCTTCTTGCCCGAGCGCAAGTTCGCGCTGCTCGCCTATCTCGCCTGTCGACGCAACTGGGTGACGCGCGACGAACTCGCCGATCTGTTCTGGTCAGAGCGCTCGCAGGCCGCGGCCCGCAGCAACCTACGCAAGGTGCTCCTGCTGGTGCAGAAGATCGGAGGGCTGCCGCCGCTGGAGCAGCAAGGCGACCGGCTGCGCTGGATGCCCGATTCGGATCTCCAGCGCTTCGACGCCGCCTGTGCCGAGCGACGCCACGTCGACGCGCTCGCCCTGTACCGCGGGCGGCTGCTGCAAGGCCTGGATGCCGGACTGCCGGCCGGCGCCGAAGCGTGGTTGAGTTTCGAGCGCGAACGCATCACGAGCCGCTGGCGCGAGGCGGCAACGCAGCATCTGGCCGAGTTGAGCGTCGAGCCCGCCGCGGCTGCGGCGCTGGCCGAGGAGATGCTGCAGCACGATCCGTTCGACGCAGCTGCGTTGCTCGCGTTGGGCCAAGCCTGCGGCGCACTCGAACAACCGGCCCGCGGGCTCCAGGCGCTGCAAACGCACCGAAAGCGGCTCGCTGCGGAGTACGGCCTCGAGCCGCCCGCCACACTGCGCGATCTCGCAGAACGACTGCGCGGGCTGCGCGCCATGCCGGTGACGCAGGGCGATACGCATCGACCGGCCGCCGCAGCGCCACCCATCGCGATGCCCGGCTTCGTCGGCCGCCGCATCGAGCTCGGCCAGTTGCAGCAACTGCTGATGCAGCCGGCGTGCCGCGTGCTCACCGTCACCGGGCCAGGCGGCATCGGCAAGAGCAGCCTCGCGCGTGCCGCGATCGGTACCACGACCTTCGACACCTCTGCCTGGTGGGTCGCACTCGACGATCTGAGCGACGTGACGCAGTTGCCGGGTCGCGTCGCCTCCGTGATCGATCTCGACCTGCAAGGTGGCAACGACCCGTGGCGCCAGATCGAAGCGTTCATCGGGCATCGCCATGCGCTGCTGGTGTTCGACAACTCCGAGCACCTCATCGGACTGGCCGGCATCGTCGCCGCGCTGCTCGCCGTTTGCGCGAACCTGAAGCTGCTCAACACCTCACGCAACCGCCTGTCGCTGGACGGAGAATGGTTGCTGCCGCTCGACGGCCTGCCGCTGCCCGATGCCGACGAAACCGAACCCGACGTACTGCGTCACAACGACGCAGTGCGCCTGTTTGAAGCCCGCGCGCGGGCCGCTGCACCAGCGTTCGATCTGGCCGCGCAGGCCGCCGACGTGGTGGGCCTGGTGCACGCGATCGAAGGCTTGCCGCTGGCCATCGAACTCGCGGCCGCTTGGGTGCGGGTGCTGCCGGTGCGCGACATCGTCGCCGAACTCGCCGGCTCGCTCGATTTGCTCGATGCGCACGCTCGCGCAGGCGACGCACCATCGGCGCGCGACCGCAGCTTGCGCGCCAGCTTCGAGCACTCGTGGCGCATGCTCACACCCAGCGAACGCGACAGCCTGACCCAGCTCGCCCAGTTGCCCGGTCCGTTCAGCCGCGAGATGGCACAGCAGGTCGCGTCGAGTCCGCTGCCGGTGCTCGCCGCATTGATTGACAAGTCGCTGCTGCGTGTCGACGTCGGCAGTGGAAGGTTCTCGCTGCACCCGCTCGTGCGGCAATGCGCCACAGAGAAAGCGGCCATGATGGATGTGGCGACGGTGCTCACGCGGCACGTGGCCTACATGGGGCACTGGCTGGCGCGGTTCGGCGAGCCGCGCCGGCTGGCCCCGGGCGAAGTGCTGAACGAGATCGAACGAGAGCTGCCGCATGTGCGCGCCGCCTGGTCACAGGCAATCGAGCGGCGCGATGTAAGTGCAGTCATGAGCATGACCCATGGCCTCGCGTACTTCTATGAACAGCGCGGCTTATGGGTTGAGGGCTTGGCCGCGCTTGCACAGGCAACTTCTGCATTTGCCTCGGGTGTTCATGGCCATGACCGCGTGCTGGTCACGACGCTGAGGGAGCTCGCCACGTTGCAATACCGCAGTGGCCAATTGGTCGAGGCCGAGTCTTCAGCCCGCCGCGCGCTGAAGATCGCGCGTCGCCTCGGCGACGGACGAGCCGTCAAATCCGGGCTGAACACACTCGGGTTGAGTCTCTGGCAACGCGGTCGCTTTGTTGAAGCCCGCCCATTCTTCGAGCAAGCGCGCCGCCGCGCGGTCAAAGACGGGGACGACGAAGGGGTGGCCCGCTTCAGCGGAAACCTGGCATTGGTGGACAAGGCTCTTGGCCACTATCAGCGTGCGCTGGCCGGCTACCAGAACGCCCTTGGCGTGCATCGCGCAACCGGCACGGTCACCAGCATAGTGAGCATGCTCAACAACATCGCCAACGTGTATCGCGCGCTGCAATGTCCTCAAGACGCGCTGCCGGCGCTCTGTGAGGCGCTCGAACTTTGTTCCACGCACAGCCTCGTCTCGACAAAGGCATTTGTGCTGGTGAATCTGGGGCTGGTAAGCGTCGATCTCGGCGAACACGCCGCCGCAGCGGTCTGGTTCAGCCGCGCGCTGAGTGAAGCACGCGAGCACGGTGAACCCATCATCGAAGCGGCCACGCTGCTCGCGCAGGGGCATCTCGACGTGATCGGTGGCAAGGGCTCTGAGGCGTGCCGAAAAGTCTGGGACGCGCTTGCTATCGGCGATCGATTGCACTCCCCGGCCGTGCAGATCCAGTGCGTGTTCGGCTTCGGAGAGATCCTGGTCAGTCAAGGCCGGGTCGAGACCGGCGCAACGCTGCTTCAGTGGGGTATCGAGCAGGAAGGACTGAATCGGGCGGATCGTGACGCCGCTCAGCGCAAGCTCGATGCACTCGACATGAGCGCCGAAGCGTTGGCACGGTGTCGCGCGACGTTGCCGGCCAGCGCATCCTTGCGGGACGCATTGGCCCTGGCGCCGGCGCTCGGCTGAGTAGACGCGCGGCGTTCAACGGTTCCCGTTGCGGTGGGGCTGCGCAGCTCGCGTTCCGCCGCCTGGGCGTTCGCCTGTTTGGGCCGAGAAACGCCCGAGAAACGCCGTCTTCCCTACGCTGCGTCCCATCGGAGGCAGTCATGACCGTCTCGAGGGTCTACATCGTCAACGTCTGGTATTCGGGCAGCGCTCAACCGGATTTCCGGGCGTCGGTGCGCGCCGTCGAGGACCTCGAGCCGCGCTTCTTCACGGCCACCGATGAGCTCGTCCACTTCTTCGCCGAAGCGGCCGCGGAGCCCGACACGGACCGCGGCTCAGCCGCAACAGGGGCCGGCGATTCCAATCCTCATCGAAAAGGGATCTGACCATGAAACACGTTCTCATCCGTTCCATCCGCGACCTCGCGCTCGTCGGCCTGCTCGCCTCGCTGTTGCTCGCCGCCTGCGGAGGCGGTGGCGACGATGCGAACAACGGCTGGACCTGCGTCGGTGGCTGCCCGAGCGAAGGCGTGACGGCGGTCGACAACAGCGACCGCGCGGAGCGTTTGGCCGACGCTGTCGCGCAGGTCGCGGTCGCCGCGGTGCCGGCAGGCACCTACACCAACCAGGTCGCCAACGGCTTGTCCGGCAGCGCGAGCTTCAGCGGCCACTCGATCAGCAGCCGCGATTCGTGCGGTACCGACTGCGTGAAGCTCACGCACGACACCAGCGTGACGGCCGTCTTCAGTGGCTACCGCGTCAAGCTCGGCTCGAACCAGGAGGTCACGCTGACCGGCACAGCCACGATCACCGACAGCACCTACAACCGCACGACCGGCTCGAGCTCTTCGAGCGGGGGAAGCCTCGCGGTCCGGTCGGCGAACCTGAGCGCGCGCCACGCAATCACCGAGACCAGCGGGCAGATTTGGGGAGAATCCGACACGGTTTCGGTGTCGACCAGCTCGGCCGCTGGCAGCAGCTGGTCGGGAACGCTGAAGGCCGGCAACGGCGTGACGTATTCGTTCTGAGCGCTTGCCTCGCGGGAATTCGCCCACGTCAGGCACTGTTCTCGTCGCTTCGCTCCGACCGATCGTGCGCGCAGCTCGTCCCGGCCCCGCGGGTCGGATCAAGCCGAAGAGGCTCGGGCATGAATCCGGTTCTGACCACGTCTTCGACGCATGGGCGTTCCACATCTTCGACGGTACCCAGCCTTGCTTGGCGCGTGACCGAACTTCGTCGGCCGACTTGGTAGCCGCCAACGCGCGATCCGACGACACGACTCCCTTGGTGGGCCGATGGGGCTCGTCGCGAGGCAGCCCGTGCGCCCGGAAGTCGGCATCCTCGACGAAAAGCGAAGAACCTATTCGATCAGGCTCGCAAAGCGGTCTACTCGATCCTTGGGGACAAAGGCGTCGACACCCGTGACGCCGTTGCGGAGGACGGCCGGAGCCGGATTGATCCGCGATCAGTTTGAACGCCAAGTGCCGTGAGTGCGGATGGCTCTTGTTGCCAGTTCCGCGATTGACCGTGACGACGAGGCGACTGGCTAGCGCCCAAACCTGGGTGCAACGGCGCGGAACAGGCTGAGATCAACGAGCGCGGCGGTAACGTCACGAGCTGACCCGGATCGTCACATTGCGGGGAGAGCAGTGCGCCGCGAATAGTCGGGGTTTCATGCGCAAAAGGCCGCCAAACGACGACACACCACGCGTATGCCGAATCGGGCGCACGCTCAAGAATACGTATGAAACGCCAACGATCGCTGGTACGGCGCCTGTCCCCGCTCGGCGCACCGCAGGCGCTGTTCGAGGTCAGGCAGATCGGTTGCCTGACTCAGGTATCGCTCCTCGGCGCCTCGCGTCGTGAACCCGGACCTTAGCGCCGCCCATACTTGCGCAGCCCGCGTTGTGAGTCGGACGACTCGGTCATCACCGAGAGTCATCGGTTTGGACATCGGACGGAAGGTCATGGTCATCGAAAGCTCCTTGATGCGGCGCCGAGGGAAGTCGTCGTCGCGCCGCGAGACGACCTTCACAAGGTAGGAGCGGGGCCGTTTCTCCAGCGTTTCGCCGCGGCAGACGCTGAAGATGCGCAGGCCCCTGGCCTGCTCGAAACGCTCGAGAAACGCACCGACGCCTAGGCTCCGTGTCATTGCACCGAGGAGTAGCCGATGGACATCGCCGAAGTCCGCCGTGACATCGAACGTTCCCATGTCCCAGCCAGCCGGGTGCGGAGCGGGGCGCTCAGGCCCGCGTCTTCGTCGGGCGACGGAGCAGTCTTTCAACACGTCCCCGATACGGACCAAGTACCGTCGCGTGCACCGGACGACGAGGCCACCGCGGGCTTGTATCGCCGGTCGGTAGAGATCGCCTTCGCCCTGTTCAGCTCGACGCGATTGCTGACCTACCTGCCCACGATGTTCGTGATCTACGCCAGCGCTGACGCCAGTCAGTACTCGATGCTGACCTGGCTGGCCTGGGTCGGCTCCAATGCATCGATGGCGCTCTGGCTGTTCGAGAACAACGGGCGACGGTTCGACAAGGCAGTCGTCGTCAGCATCGGCAATGCGTTGATGTGCCTCGCGACATGCGCGTTGATCGCTGTGTATCGGGTCTGAACTCTCGCAGGCCCCGACGGGGCATCCAAACTTCATCCAGGAGCCATGACATGAAGATCAAGCTGTTTGCAGTGCCGCTGGCATTGATACTCGCATCGAGCGCCCCGGCAATGGCGGCATGCACCAGTACGTTCGAATTGGGAATGCTGGGCACGCCGTCCATCTATGTGCTGGGCGACGAATTCGGTTCGACGCTGCACTTCAATGACTGCTACAACTTGACGCTTGAGAGCGTGTCCGACGCCACGGGCATTGTTCTCGAACTGGACGCATCGCTGCCTCGCGACATCGAACTTGGCAGTATCGGTCTGAGCGGTGGCGGACTGTCCGGTTCGCTGACGGATCCGACGCCCTCGGCCTTCAGCTTCGACAACCTGCTTGCCGGCGTCTACCAACTCGTCATCTCAGGCGATGTGACCGGTCGCAATGGCGGTCTCTTCGGCGGAGGCCGTGTGGGCTACGGAGGACTTCTCGTCGTCACTTCTCCGCCGGTTACGGCACCTGTGCCTGAACCCAGCACCTGGGCGCTGCTGACTCTGGGCCTGATGACCGCAGGCTGGGCGCTTCGTCGATGCCGCGTAGCGTGAACAAAGCTGGTTCAAGGAAGCGACCCGAAAGGAGCGTAGACCTCACCAAAAGCTATGGATCGATTGTCTGCTGGTGGTGATCCGTCCAAGCCCTTGGTCAGCGTTTCCTTTGTCGGCCTGGAGATGTGATCCTGCGCGAGCGTGAACTGGTACATCGCAGGGAACGACTCCAGCGTCTTCGACGAGTCCGCGTACTTTGCCCGCACCCGGAACCGATGTGACCCCTTCAGAAGGAACGGATATCGAACCTGCTTCAGCGTGGTCCATGCCCCCCAATCGTCGTCGTCGGGTTCCATTCGATACCGATAGACGACCTTCGTCAGATCGCGTTTGAATTCGGGACCGACAGCCCAGTCAAATTCGATTGGCTTAGCCTGCAGCCCACCGGGAGTCTTCACGAGACTCGGTACTTGCCCGTTCATACGCAAGTACAGCGTTGGCGTTTCGTCCTTTGCGACGAGCACGCTCGACACCTCGAACTCGGCGACGACGGTGATGGCGCCCTTGTATTGCGTCACCCGAGCGTCGCGACCATCCGTTTAGTCGCCCTGAGTTCGTCGTCCGTTCAGCCGCTCCGACTCAGAGGCGATGGCCAGTGGGAAGTGTTCGAGCCGCCACCCAGCTCAGCACAGGAATTCCTAGAGCTTCATCTGAACGAGCGGCACTGACATCTTTGTGGCGACCATGATTCTGATTCGCAATCAGAACGCCGGATCAATGCGCAGCTGCTCATCGTGGATCAACGGTGTCGACGCGCTGCAGTCGCGGACCGATGTGATCTCGTTCAATCGCGCCGGGGGCGAGCTGCTCCTGGTTCCATGGGATGCAGCGCGCGAGGTGACCTCGGACCTGATGGAGGAGACCGACCTTGCGCCGATCAGGTACGGGGGATGAGCGTTTCGCGCGACCCTTGCAACTGTCGCCTCTGGCTCGCGTCAACGTTGCTCGCCGGTTTCAGTCGATCTGGAAACGGTGTCCGATATGGGCTCTACGCGCTGACCGTTGACGAACGCAGCCCCATCGCGCACCTCGATCAACATCGCGCCAAATGCACCCTCCCAGACGTAGCGTTGGATACCCTCACTCACCAATGGAAGTTCGGGCTCACTGGCGCGGTGCACGCCGCAATGAATGTCGGGCAGGGTCAGGGTGTTCATGGAATGTCTCGCGCAGCCGGTATGAACTGTATATTTATACAGCATCTGGAGGCAAATATCCCCACCGGGATGTCGGCACGTGCGGGTTCTCAGGTGACCTGCGCGACGCGATGGCGCTGATCAGGGCACAGGCGGCGCGAGGATGACTCGACGAGTCGAAGATGCACTCGGAAGGAAGCACCATGCAGAGGGGGCGATGGCTGGCTACACATCCTTGCGCGCTGTCACCAGCGTTGCATCTGCGCGCCGTTCACTAGCGGCTGCTCGGGTAGCAGCGGCGGCCTCGAATAGGAGGAGCGTCCTCGATCCTTGCAACAACACCAGGCGCACGCGATCACCGTTCATTGTGTAGCTGCAAGGACTGTGCAAGCCGGTGCCTGACGAAGCCGCACCGAATTTCCCGTCGAGTGCCATTCGGACACGCTCATAGGTGCCGGCTGGCAGTTCGACCTGGACCGTGTCGAGTCGCCCGCCCGACAAGCCGAATACGACCGATGACGCGCGCCTGCCCGCAAACGTGCCGTCTTTCGGATCGGCGTAACGACACACGGTGTCGAAGGCGCGCACGCGGTCGGCACCACATGTGAGCTTGGCGGTAGCCTGCATTTCGGCCAGGGTGGCACCGAGCCGAATGCCCTTCACGTCCATGCGCTGTTCAGCCTGCTGTGGCCTCGGCGATGCACCAACGAGTGCGAGTGCCAACAGTCCGGTGGCGATCAGGTTCGTACCCATGAATCACTCCTGGTAGCGACGATGGGGATGATGATTGCACCGGCCAGTGCGCAAGCTGTAACTCACGACGTGTGATCAGTGAGCAGCCGCTTCATCGCCGTTACGTCAAGATCTTGCCCGGCGATGCCGCAAGTCATTGCGGCGACTCTCTGCTCCACTAAAACGGCAGCCGAACCTCGAGGACCTTGCGTTCCTCCAGCACGTCGATCAGCGACCTCGCGTTGCGCTGGCCCTGGTCTTCCATGTTGTTGTTGAAGACAGCGTCGACATCGAGTCCGCGTTCGGCGAGTTCGGCGATGTGGTTGGCGAGCCCGGCCAGTTCAATGTCTGAATAGTCATAGTTGAAGCGATCGCTGGCCGCGGTAGTCCCCTTCACATTCCACGTACCCGCATTGCGGCCATGCAGGCGCACGTACGCGAAGCGGGGATGAGTGACCTCCCAGACCTGCGGAATGGAGTTGTCGAATCCCTGCGGTGCATCCACGACGGTATGGTATGGACCACGCCCAGCTCGCGCTCGAACGCCAGCGTGGACGCTGCGTGTTCGTTCTCGACCACATCCGGTTCCTGAACTCGACCGACACGGTGTAGCCCGCCATCATCTCCACGCAATCCCGTCGGACATGGCGACCGGGAATCAGGCGCAGATCGACGAAGAACGACGGCTCCTGTACGTGGCCCTGACGCGCGCCAAGCGGCACCTGCAGGTGCTGGTGCCGCAGAGGTTCTATGTGAGTTCGCAGTCGGGCGTTGGCGACCGGCACGTCTACAGCTCGTTGACGCGCTTCATACCCCCGGAAGTTGCTTCGCTGTTTGAGGCACACGGACCCGTGCGGCCAGACAACGCCGGGGATGCAGGCCCTGTGCGGGCACCTCCAGGGAAGGTGGACGTGCTCTCGCGGCTGCGGGGGCAATGGCGCTAGGAAAGAGGCCGGGCGTGGCTCGTTGTGCAGCACGGCAAGGACACCATCGACGCCGGGCATTGCCTTTGCTGTCGGTCTTGTGCAATCAGGCGGTCGACCGAACGACAGCAGAGAGACCGCGCGCTGTCCTTCGTTTACGGCGAGTGACAGGCAGTCCTTGGCGGCGAATTCAATCGGTCAATGCAACAGATTCGCTGAACATCTCAGCGGGCGTCTTGAAGCCGAGCGTCTTGCGCGGCCGCTCGTTCAATTGTCTCGCGATCGCATTGAGCTGAAGCTGTGA
>Ga0307509_10001462_pt1 | contig 39997 bp, 49 predicted proteins | sample 10_EM_MG_FD_202245 | JGI IMG/M metagenome (GOLD analysis project Ga0307509, IMG submission 202245) | Populus trichocarpa ectomycorrhiza microbial communities from riparian zone in the Pacific Northwest, United States - 10_EM | ecosystem: Host-associated > Plants > Roots > Unclassified | place...
TGAATGTCAAAGGCTTAAATCTGATATCTACTTAAGTTTAAGCGTTTGGCATTCTACTTCGACAACCAACTTTTCCTCGAGAGAACTAAATTGAGTGAAGCTTCGAGCTTAACTATATTAAGTTTTCCCGTTGATTCTCTTGAATTATTTTACCTCATCTTTATCTTCGACTTTGAGTGTTTGGTGCAGTCGCAACCTTAGAGTTCACCTCTCTACATTGTGCCCCCGTTACACTCCGTCAGTTCGATATTACTTCCCGCAATCTATCTCCTATACCCCGGTATATGCAAAAACTCTTTCTATCAATAGCATGCTAGTGGCTAACTGCCATGACAACAACCAGAGTCCATACCTAGGTGGTGAACTCACTGGCCCAGTGGTAGTACCATCTATCCAAGCTATACAGTCCATTATTTTATCTACACAACTACTCAATATGAAAATCCTACATGCATGCTCCCTTGGTAGGATGTAACAGATAGTTGGCTCAATGGGCACTACCCATAGATAGCCTCTCAGGAAATACTTTACCATGATAAGACTCACACCTCTAGAGTCCACTAACAACTCATAGTAATGGTAAAAATCAAAAGGAAAAGGTTCTGGCGGCTTACTTAGGCAATTGTCCCAAAAGCACCCTGGCCTCCTTGAACTACCTACATACCTCTCAGAAGACTACTCTACTACCCGTAGGCAAAGATAGACTCTTAGATGCCAGAGGGACTATTTATATGTAACTCATATTTGGCAGTCACCCATACTCCCCTTACATATCATACAAACAACATTCTGTCTGACAGATGGTGAAGACTTACACTGTCTTACAGCTGCTACTCCAATCACCTCTTTTTACTAGCAAATAAGCAACTATGCTGCTTTGTGCCTATGATGCACCGTTCCAACGCTGGGGCCTGAGTGGGGTATTAGCTAAACTCTCCCATGTGCCATAGCATGTTCGGGCCACCCCTGCTTAGGGGTCTAACCTTTCTGTGCAGTTATGTGTACACCCATAAAAATCTAAGAGCCTGTAGAATATAAGACAATTGACTTCTAAGTTCCAAGATGACTTTGCTGGAGAAGGTAGGGTAACTTGGGTTCCTCAGTAGGGTAACTGAGTCCCATGTGCATAAAGGCCAACTCTCTAAGGTAGGGTAACTTTGTGCCCTTATGCCTTTAACTACTTCTGAAGTCCTCATATTGATATCTAATGTCATCTCTAAAATCTATCTAACATTCCCTAGTTCTCTCGACTTTATGCCAATGTACTCCGAAAGATTACCCTGCCTAACAGAGTACTTGGAGCCACTCTATTGTTCCCTATACCTCACTCTTGGTTAACCAGCCCTTTGTATACTAAGCATACCTATCCAGACCACCTCTGATTACCACTTTGTCTATCATTTGGGCTAAGGTGGTAGTCATTGTAGCAACCCATCATAGGGTCATTACAGTCAGACATGAATGCCATAACCAATAGTTTCTACAGTCAAGAGTTGGCTCTACAGTTTCTTCTCCTCTTTTCCTGTCAGATCTGGTACTACCCTACTCCCTCTTCCCTCTTTTAGCTAGCCTCTTCCTGCCCTATCTACTCCTACTCCTCTACTATCACATCAGCTCCCCCCTGTTACTCTCTGTTATGGGATCACACTATCCCGTTAACTAAGATCAATTTGTCAATGCCTAGGGCAAGTAGTAATTTTTTACCTTCCTGTTAGGCATACCGGAAGGCTTAGCCTTCCCTTAGTGAATAAAGACCTATAGTTACCCTACCTTAGGATTCTGAGTTCTAAAGGACAAGCCAACACCCTTCTCCTGCACCAGCGTTGGGACAGCGCTACACCGGCAAATGCCGCTATAGTTGCGTCCCCTCACCAAAGACATGGTCATTGGAACCCTCCTCGTGACCCCATATACGTCACGGCCGTCCATCCCACCGGATCCCGTTCGCAGGATATATGAGGGAAGACCTTTGGCGAGCTTATGCAGGTGGTTCGAGCCAAATCGGTCGACATCGCATAACCTTACTGAGAACTAAAGACGAGAGTCGCGAAAGTGGTCACTAGGTAACGGGATATTTTTTACGGACAATGGTTAAGCAACATATTCTATACTCCACGCTCTCGCGATGAAAGTCGCAGAAGTGAATAGTGTTGTTGGATGAGGTAGTTTGAGAAATCAGGCATACCCGCACTCACACACTTCAATAGCATCCGTAGGATGCTGACGGAACCATACGATAAAGATATGACTATAGAGGGATAATGGCTATTGGTGCGATTATCGTGACAAGTCTATCTTATGCCTCGCAGATGTCGGTTGCAGAATATGTCTGCAATGCTGAGAGGTTCGATAACAAAGCTGGCCCCTTTGTTGGTTCGATCATGGAGACCATTCTGCGTATGCAAAATGGTGAGCAAGACTCCATGCCGACGAGGATGGATCGTAACCAATGCACTGATGTGTGGGAGCACCGTCAGGAAATTTCATGGTGTTGCGATTCGGAAGTCGAAGTGAGATAACAGAATTGTCAGGGTCAAATAGTGTTCGCACTTTTAAGAAAAAAGCTGGAGTTGTTAGTAGGTACTCAGTTAGTATGAGAACTAGATGTAGCCCACGACCACCCAAACGCGGCATATAAATATCAAGGTGCCTCCCGAGCTATTTGAATATTATCAACCAACGGAGAAGAGATCTTATCAATATAAGTTTTTACGCTAGAAAAATCTTTATCGCTTTACCTACCTCTATTTTGAATCATTGAGCCTTCCTAGACAATCTCCGTCTACGATTAAGATTATCAGCCTGAGTTATCTTGCAAGACTTTGAGATAGGCTCCCGCCTAACACTTCCAGTTTGCCTATTTCAACCTTTGGGTTTAGCTAGCCTCAACTTTGCATGGTTTTCTTTCATATTTGTTTATTTATTTTATACTTACTTTGACCCCTACTGACTTGGGATAATGGCTTTTTTCCTACACTGAGAAGATCATGTATTTCAACACTCTATCTAGCAATCCATGTAAGCTTTGGACCTTAAAACAAAGAATATTATATAAACAAAACAAAAAACAACATCCTGAGCTACTTTACAATCATCAAGCAACCAAGAAGCGATATTATCAATAGAATAAGTTTTACACTTGAAAAATCTTTTCTTGCTTTACATACTTTTACATACACACTTCACTTGAGCCTTTCTACACAATCTCCATTTACAATAATGATTATCAGCCTGAGTTATCTTACAAGTCTTAGATTTGCTCCCAACACATTGTCTTAAATCACTTGAAACAGAACGGAAATAAATGAGGTTAATTAACAATTAGCATATTAAATATTATAACTACCAATTTTTCTTACCATATACTAGTGCAACCACAATTCTTAGCATTTTCTTATAGGTAAGCAGATACGCCACCAAGACCCTACATTTGGCCTCACCTCCCAACTTCGCATTATTGTGGTTTCTGGTTACAACTCACATTTTCTATATTTTAACATTTTGAGAACTTACTAGTAACTAGATATGCTCTTAGCTATTAACCTACTACAATCAACTCTTTTAATTTAAAATAAATTAAAATTAACATAAGGATTGCAATACAGATGCGACTGTGTTCCCCATAATAATTATTCTGGTTTTTTTGAGTGATTTTTTAAAAATTGGATTTTGTGATAACCACACACCCATTGAGGCTGAAAATGGTGAATTGTGAGAACTTGAGATTATTGCGGTTGCTTGCCGAAACTCTCGTATCGTGATTATCACGGTTTGGAAACTCCGGGACGACCAGACGCCCACTTAGCTTTATAACGCTGAGATAGCTTTTTGAATCTTATTTCCCCTAGCCTTCCGTGTTCACTAGAATTGAAAAATGCCCCCCGAACACTACTCCCTTTATAATACTGTACATACCTTAATATCAAGAACTGATCTATTGATGACAAATGATTGTGTTCTTCCTTGAACTCCATGATTACAGCAGCCGTGAAGGGAGGCTACTTACAGGGATGCGCCTGGATCATGACACAAATAATAAAGGAAAAAAGGAGGAAGAGGCTGTGATGGTCTGCCTACACAGTATCATCACCAAATCCTCCTGGGGCATCTTGCGTCGTGGAATCATTCTGATCCATCGGCTTCTCAGGAGTTACTTGCTGCGGCAGTGGGGGCCCATCCGTAACACCTGACACCAAGCCCTGCGAAGTGTCCTTAACAAGGGGTAAGTTTTGCGGGCTGTTCTTGTTCGATGAACCTGCGGGCTGCAGACCCCCCATCAACGGGGGCAGTTGGGGATTTCCGTCCTGCTGTGGTAAGCTTGGCCGAGGAGCAGACACGTTCGCTGCATGTTGCGGATGCTGTTGTGAATCAGGCAAGGCGGCATTTGATGCCGCTGCGGTTTCAGGGACATGACATGCATCTGCGGACATTTGTTGCCCACTCGAATCACTAGCGGCCGAGCCGGCTGCTGGTTGCTGGGTCGTTGAGCTAACCGTGCCTGAGCTCAAGCCGGCTCCATCTGCGGGCAAAGGTTGACCAGTTACTCCCTGGGCCGCAGCTTGGGCTGCTTTCTGTGCGTTGGTTTTCCATTTGATGCCACAGGCATTACAGACTGTGACATTTTCCCCCTCAATGTCGGCCTTTCGCCAGAGGGATGTTTTGGAAGTCTGGCATATATGGCAACTCTTTGTCGGATCTGCGATCCTCCCTTTCCTAGAGCGAGGGAGCTTTGGGGCTCTTGGGGGCCTGGGCGTCTTGAGAACTGGTGTCCTGACTGTAATGGAGGGGGAAGCGACAGAGGGTTGAGCGGTAGGGTCTCGAGGAATCGCCTTATTAAAACGGTTAGACCCTCGCATTAGCCAATATGCCACAGAGTGACTCACCTTTTTAATTGTCTTCATCCGTGGCCTCGACGGTGCCGCTTGAGGTGTGCCCATCAAGCTCTTAAGGTCGAGTACAGGTGTGCTGCTTTCCCTTCTGCCCCTGCGTTCTCGCAGCACCCTGCTGGTTGCCTCCGCCTTTTCGTGCACCTCAGGTTTGTCCGCGATTGCCTCACCAAGCTCACGTCTCAGACGGAATACCAGGAAAGTATCCTCTGCCCTTTTCTTTGATGCCATTATCTCTTCCATATGTTTGCGGGTGATCTCAGGACTGGCAACCACTCTCTGAAGTATCTCCAAGGGTTTGGGGGTTGTAGACTCCAAAACAACTGTCATGGGTTGGTAATACTCATCCAAGTCATCAACCGGTTTGCGAACTAGTATGAACGAAGCTCGGACCATTGTTCCACCCTTCAGATATTCAAGGATTGCATGCTTGGGGAAAAGGAACCGATCTCCTTGGCTGCAAGGGTTAACAAATTCAAACACTATAGAGGTAATCTCTTGCTTAGGGGGTTGAGGAAATGGCCGGGGCTTGGGATTTGTCTGCACCGGATGAGGAGCAGGAATTCTATTAGGCGTGTGTTGCGGAGGATGGTGCGCGAATTGTGGAGAGTTGGAATGGCTCTGTGAGTGTGGTTGGTGCGGATGATGCTGTTGGGGGTGGTGTTGCCGCGGATGATGTTGATGCTGAGGCTGAGGCTGATGTTGGGATTGCGGTTGTTGTGAGTGCTGGAGTTGCGGTTGTTGTTGATGCCTCTGCTGATAGCCTGGATGCGCCTGTTGATGGGATATCTGCGCTGTGTGACCACTCCCAGAAATGCTAGAGGATCCAGGAGCTGGTGTTGGTGGACGTACTCCCTGATTATGAATCAACTGAGAACTTGTGACGGGGGTTAAGGCATCAATGTGGCTCTGAAATATCTTCAGCTGTTCCGTCGTCGCCTTCCCAGAAGCAACGATCCGCATGAGGGCTTTCAAATCAGGGTCAGATGCTGCCCGAATAGCGAGAGCTTGAATCACAGGGTCAGGGCGTGAGACGGGCGCGGGGGGCGCCACTCTGGAAGGACCTTGTTGGGGAGGGTGGCTCTGTTGCGGGCCCTGATGGAATGGTTGGCCGGGGGTGGACGGTTGGGAAGATACGGTCGGATTACCCGTAGTTCTTTGATGAGGGACTGGAGCTACCGGGGCAAGGCTTGACTGTGCCCGGGCGGGATCTGGAGTCCGGGCGATACCCTGCTGGGGAACTTGGCGGTGGGCCGGGGGTGTCTGAACACCAACTCCTGAAGATTGCCCGTGGTGGGGTGCAAAACTTTGGTTTGATGCGGTGTTTTCCGAAACTCCCGACTGGAGTGTCGGTGGTAATGTTTGGTTCTGTACAGGATGATGAGGCTGGGGCTGAGGCGCAGGTGGGAGAGGGGGGGGCTGCTTAGCGGGCTCCAGTACACCAAACAATTTGATCTCAAACTTATGGGGCATAGAGCTCATGGTGCAATTTCCGAGCCTGGTCATGCAATCCTTCGACGGGTTCTTCTCTAGTTCTGCTGGATCTAGCTTCCGCGACTTTAATGGTTTTATCCAGAATTTTTCGAAGATATCCCCATCCACCCATTTCTTTTGAGATCGGATTAACGACTCTGACATGACCTTGCTGATACTTGGTTAGCAATTCTTTTCCCGGGATAGCTGCGATGGTAGGCAAACCTTTCAGCCACAGATTTATAATCGCTTAAGAGTAATCCATCTGGCTGACGTTGTGGAATAACCGGGAGTGGACCATCCCTTGTGAAAGACGTTGGGACTTCGGGGGTGGAGGTTTGCTCCTCTGGGGTCGGAGTTTCGGCAGCAGGAGTCGCACTGCGGTGTTTGGAAGGATGAGACTCCCGAACGGCAACAGTGCGCTTCCGCTTCTCCCCCATCTTGATTTCTTGCTAGTCTGTAGCTATCGTAGATCGGGTTATGAGGTTGGTGTATTGGTAGAGTGCCTTGTGAGGAGAAGGACAACGCGTGCGGTGGTGTGGGTTCCCAACCGATACGGTACAGTACTTGAACCAGCCTCACTACCGTACTCGAGTAACCGCATAGATTACCGTAGATCATTATTCCTGCCAAGAGCCCTGTCTACCCCCCAAATAGGCACTCAGACGACAAGGCTCGACTTACTTGAGCACTCTTGCGCCCAGTCCGATTCTGTCGGCTCGCCACCGAATCTGAACAACATCTACACCTTCCTCAACGCCTAGATTATTCAGTTTCTCGTCTCTCTATCTCTTTTCTAAATTGGGAGCGAGCCACCACCTGCTTCGACCAAGAAATCATGGGCCGCGATCTTTTTAAGAAGGCTTATTGGCCACTCGTAGCTCTCGGTGCTTCGTATTTTGTCGTTCTCGGATTATTAATGGTGCCCTGGATTCAAACTAAGTGAGTTCTTTGTATCTACGAACTCAAGAATCTAAACTGATATACCATGACTATCCTAGTGCGATTTATATGCATAGAATGAAGATCACCTGGCGACAGGATCTCACGAAACCGGAAGAATTTGGATTTGCAAGTCTGCACTCTAAATCTCCCGTGCAAAACTCAATCATTATTTGCTAACAAAGCCCTTACAGAAAATCAAGTGGCACCCTTCTTTTTGAAAACTCCGGACGGTGAAGAGATATTCGCGTGGCATGTCCTTCCACTTGGTCTCTACAAAGAACACCGGGAGTCCTTAGCCAAGCAAAATACCGGCTTAATCACAAACCCATTAGAATCCGAGAATATAAAACTCTTAATGGCCGATCCGGAAGCAAGGCTGATTATTCACTGTATGTACACCATTCAAACATGACTCGTACCGTATTCAGTACTCCATGTCCACTGACAGAGATATAGTTCACGGTGTACGCACATCCTACAGCCTCGGTCAGTCATATGCTAACGCACACCCACCAGAACGCCGGAACAGTCGGATCGTCATGGAGACCTACATACTTACGATCCCTCTCTGCCGGAGATCCATCTAAAATTCATATAATCGCCCTAGATTACCGAGGATTTGGCCTGTCATCTGGTACCCCGTCGGAGCAAGGGTTAATCACAGACGGGACTACCGCCGTGAACTGGGCTGTTAATACTCTTGGAATCTCACCCTCCAGGATTGCTGTTGTTGGCCAGTCACTAGGAACAGCTGTTGCCATCGGGACTGCGGAAAAGCTAGCAACACACCCAACTAGTCCTGTAGAGCTCGCCGCCGTCATAACAATTGCTGGTTTCAGCAATATGAAAGAACTAATCCTGACCTACAATATATTTGGCTGGCTTCCAGTACTATCACCTTTGAGACCTTACCCTTTCCTGCAAAGATTCTTCACAAGGTTTATCATCGATACGTGGGAATCTGATAGGCGGACCGCCTCACTCATTAAGTCCAGTAAGAAGTTGAATTTCATCATTCTTCATGCCTACAATGATTTCGATATCCCATGGCAACACTCCGATAGACTGTTTGTGACTGCTGCCAATGCAACACAACCAGGGAATGAACTGACATGGCTCGAGATTATGGGCTTAAGGGAGAAGACGGAATTTGGGGAGGAGAGCTATCAGAACAAATGGCCGATTGCCAGAAGCAATGGCCATTCCATTGAGCAGTGGGTTGTAAGATGGGGAGGCCACAATCAAGTGGTTGCGAGTGCTGGGGTTTCCGTTATCGTCGCAAAGGCATTGGGGCTGTAGAGCGTCTACATTAGAGTATCTGAAATCCTTTTAATATTTCGTTTGGATATTATGGCACGAGTTGTGGTAGACTTTCTTTTTATTTTATTAAATTTTATTAAGTTATCAGATCTGAAGACAGATTAAACAACATTTTCAGACAATTATTTGAAGTTGCATTACCAAACATCCAATGATGTTAGATCACAATTTGGTTTGACATTGCGATTTACCGGTATGATACGAGTAAGATCGTTTGCCAAACACCCCCCCCCCCCAAGTTTCCAATTTTTATAGACACACCAAAGTTTAATAGTAGTCCCGGTATTAACGGTTGGTTGGGCGAGGCCCTTACAGTATATCGTTTGCCCTCTTCAGAAAAAAATGGAGTGCTCCTAGCTTGAGCCTAAGGTGACCCGAGTGCGGTGCCGGGAGAGATTGAGGTCATATGATTACCGCATAAACTAGCAAGAACTAACCACGCTCTTCTATCACACTAGTACAAGTACAGTACCGTACGTTCAAATAAGATTTTTATCCTAGTCTTGTCTATTAATCACAACAAGATGCCATAGGCTAACTCTTTAGTAGCCAGGACTACCGGTAAGCCTTTCAGGGCTCTTATTTTGACGCAATTGAGAGATTCCTCTCAGACTCTTATTTCAAAGTTAAAGGTGGTGGCCGCAGTAGCTGTGCAATGAATAGCGTAGACTCTACTCGTATTATTATTATTTTGACGTTTGTGAGCACGACTGGGTCCACATACCCCTTTATGGACCTTGTACTCTCATACTCTACCACGCAAACCCACTCCATACAAAAAGCGGAAAAGAGATAGCAAACCAATAATATTAAAACTATCTATGAACTGGTCCAGCCAGCTTAACATGTAAGCTCAAACTTGGCCTTGCGGCTGGCGTCCCAAACGCCCCAGTGGTTCTCAACATCATTGCCTTTCTCGATGGGCTTCCAGCTCTCATCAAATGCCTCGAAAACGAAAACATTAACCCCCCATCCCCGGATTCCACAAATGGCATCCCTCCAGTAGACATGAGCGTTCTCTGCGCTAGGAATAGCATCTCCGAAGTTCTTCCCACCAGTGGGCCAGTTGGTTTCACCTACCCAGAAGTCGAATGGATTGCCACCCTTGACCTCTTGAATATGGGCAAGTGCCTCTGCAGTTAGTTAGCATCTATCACCAGAATGAATCTACCGGGAGTAATACGCATGATGTCGTCTGAGAATGAGGCGGTGGCATTCTCCATCTTTTGACCCTGCCAGTAACTGAAAGCGTTGGCCAAGATGAAGTCGCTTTCCTTGATCGCTGGGCTGGCATCCCCTTCAATCATCTTGTTCCAAGAGTCCGCAAAACCAACTGGGAGACTATCGGCACCAAGTTCTTTCAAAACCTTCCTGACTTCCTGTATCTTCTCGGCGAGCTGCTGGCCAGTGAGTTCCTTGCGATAAAGATGCTCAGAACCAACCGTGATAGCTTTAATATTCTCTATTCCATACAGAGGGATAAACCTAAAATTAAAAAAATAGCCGTCAATAACCCCGTCTATTACGTTACAAGGATAGCGCAATCCTACTTTTTGAGAGTGTCGGTCTCCAATTTGAAGTGGGCATCGTCAGTTGGCCTTCAAAAAGTTAGCTATGGCCTCCGCCAAGCACCCAACAATAACACGCACCAAACACCAAGCACAACCTTGAACCCCTTGTCCTTCACTGCAGGCATCAGGTGTTGCATGGTTTCGCAATCGCTCGTGGCGTACACCCGAATCGTCGTTGAGAGAATCTTAATGGTATCCAGATCGGTCTTGTAGTCGTCAGTGCTCTTGCACACTCCATCCTAGAAACTATTAGCGACCAGATCCCTCAATACCAAGAGACGAACTGGTATCCAACGTACTGGATTCCGTTTAACACCCAGCGAGAAACCAATATCACCGGTAGCAGACACCAAAGCCGGGAGCACCAGCAAGGTGCTCTTAATTAAAGACAAGACCGAAGGCATGAGATTGCTTCAAATGGATATATAGCATAGAAGAGAAAACGGGATAAAAAAGCAGGAAGTGACACGGAGGTTCAAAGGGAAATAAAGAGAAAGACTAAAGCGAGTGGAGCAAGAGGGTCACTAAAGCAGATAGATGCCGGGCAAAACATGAAGGAGGGAAAGGTTTGGCTAAGAGCTTCTCTCCCCGATAGCGGTAGGATAGGGGCGCAAACCCCGTCCTCACTCTTGGCATCATGCCAGCGGCGACAAAACAAACTTTCCCAGTATTATGATAGCTGATAATTGCGGCGGGCCAGGCACGTCAGGAACCAGGAACATAAACCCAGAAGAGGTAGGAACCAACACCATATCATACTCGAGTACTAGTACAGTACCATGACCGTAGGAATGCAACCCGGAAATATGATTCAAGTACGGTATCGGAGAGCACCAGTCACTTTCAGCATAATATGATACAAGTCAGCGAAGCAGAACTAGATTTCGGGAGAAGAACTTGGCGATAAAATCTCTACGTACAGTACAAGGTTCCCTGGCAGGTGAAATAGGTCTTCCGATTGTATCTCTTATAGATGGCTTTACGGTACAGTACGTGTACAGTACATCGTCACATCCGTCCTCCCCGGCCTCAATCGGAATTTTGAGGCTCTCCCAGTGATCATCCCTAGTCCTCCTACGGTAATACCGTCGATTGTATTGACCAATCCACTGCCCCTTACGGATTATCCCGAGACACGCGAGTGAGAGAGCTTAAATTCAGGAGATTAAGGCCGGCATAAGCCCTGCTCGAACAGGCGTGCTAGCACTGGTAGAATATCAGTACTCGAGTAGCGACCCGGCGTCCATTACCGCACTAACATCTATTCAGTGAGGAGGTTACCGTAAGTGAGCACTGAAGCTAGACAGTTATCTCCAAGAATACCGCAAAAACTTGAAGAGAAGACAGTAAATGCACCGGGATGTTGTGCGAGTACCGTACTTGTAGTCGCCTCTCCTACCGGCGGTAAGGGAGGGATGCATATTCCTTTTGTTTCGTACAATACCGGTACGGTATCAACAGAGGGTTGAGCCGCCCGCGGTGTTCTCCGCTCTAGTGGCTGAGAGAAGAGGAACTCCAACGTTCGAGCACTGTTTTTCTTCCACTGTACAAGTATTGTAAATTACAAGTACCGGTACGATACTTTACTGTGCTCGAGTTCCCGTGGCACGCCCCCGATGCTCCACCGCCGACCCTCACACCAAGGGGACACCGGCACCATAGTGTTCCTCGACCACAGATGATCCGATGCCTAAACATCACCAACAAGATCAAAACCGGCACTTTTCCCATCACAAGTCACCTACATTACATACAGATATTTTCGACAATAAAAGGCATGCGTAAAACATCAACCATAAAACACAAATCTACAGTTATGAGCAGAAAAATCGAAAGCCCCCCTTCCACCCCAACCAAATGGAAAAATAAACGAATTGAATGCCCCCAAACCATACCAAACCCCCAACGTAAAAATAAAAAACATAAACCACCAGTCAACCCATTTTTTGTTGTTCTGAAACAAAAGGAATACTGAAAAGTAATGCCGGTGCGAGGAATCGCCCAAGAAAGAAGAGAGGGAAGTCTTGCTGCCTCAGGAAAAAATCTTGCCGAGAGCCAACACAAAAAAATCACTCCACCCCGTATATCCTACAATCTCATTCAACCCCTTCCTAATTGTGAGCCTCTTGGCTGCACCCGAGCTAATCCACCAGATCTCATATCACATGGCCGTTGGCCCCCTCGTCAATGTAGTCGTTCATTCGGGGAGAGGGCTTAGGAGATGGCTCTCCCCGCTTAGCCAGAACACCCAGGCTGCCCACCACTAAACAATTATATCGTTAATGTCGAGGCGGCCTTGCTCTAAGAAGGCAATTCATAAAACTCACACTCCATGTAATCCTCAAATGCCTCCTCATCCTCAGGCATTGCATCCATCGAAGCGACCGCCTCATCAACAGCCCTCTCTGCAACGTTCCGGGCATTCTCATAATCCTTTGTACAATCATAAAGAAAGGCACTATATTCCAACTTGACGGATAACCTGAGTGGATGCGATCCCGGTAATAGCTCACGAGCACATTCTTGCGCCTTACTGAAGGCATCAAGGGTAGGTGTAATGTATGCATAGGACGAGTTGATAGCACCCACGCCATTTATCCCCAACGAACCGTTAGGATGCGCCGTTCCGTTGACCCCATTTGCCATTTTAGGGACTTGCGGGACCATAGCTGTCCTTGTTTGATATGTATGATCAAATAGAACAAATATGTGAAGGAACGAGGCGTTGAGCTTCGCAACCAGTACTCGAAGTTCGTTCAGAGAAGCATACTTGCTTCCTACGTAGTTTGCCATTTCGGGCTGAATTTCATTCTGTAGGATTGTCAAGCCTTCTCGGGCCATCCATATTATGTGACGATAAAGGTCGAGCGACTTTGTAGTTCGGGTCGGATCTAACTTTCGTTGTTTCCGGGCGCGCAGGAGTTTCCGTGAGAGAAGTGTTGATAAACCTAGAAGTTTGTAGAGACCGGCTGAGAGAGTCGCATTGAGGCCTGCCGTAGTCTTCGCAAAAGTACCTATATATTTATGATCCACCTCTGAACCGACCATTCTTAGAGCCCCGGCCCCCCGGATCTGTCGTGACCTTTCTCAATAGCGAAATTGTTAACCCCCTACCAAGTGAGCGGTAATTCCTTAAAGCCTTCATATGACTAGCGAGGGAGGGGGCTCAATAAGCAAGCACACCTTCTAAAGACTTTTAATCTAGTCAGCACCGCACGAGATATTGGACGGGCATTGAACGAATTAGGGGCCGCAGAAAAGTGTGCCGCCCCCAATGCAGCCACACAATTCACGAAAGGGAGATTCAGGCGATGAAGCCCACGGAGGTGAGAACGAGTAGGCGACCTCGACGGGGTAGTGAGATGAAGGTATACTCACTATAACCACAAGTTTGCTGAACCAGGCTGTATCCTCACAGCGGCACCTGTGCCCGACCGACTCCCTAACCAGTGACTTTGTGCCGTATTCCCTCCACTTCGCTGAGAATCGATTAATGCCGCTCTATACCCAGCGAATGCGGATGAATATGAGCGAAAAGTGCAACTCGGAACGGGATTTGACCTTTGCGAACAGCTCACGACCAGTAAACTCTTGATCAGGTACAATCTTTACTTGCGCGCTGCCATTGCCACCAAGGCAGCGCAGATTCGAGTGGAGACGCGACAGTAAAGGAAAGGCAGCGAATGTCCGGCGGGATGGTGCGTCGACTTGACCAAGATATATTATGATAAATCAAATGCGAAGGCGAGTCGCAGACACTCTATCTGCCTTTTCTTTTTTTTTCTTTTTTTTTTCTTTTTTCTCTCTCGTTCTCTTGAGGCGCTTTCGATCCTTTTTTCCTCCGCGTAGACGACGATAGACAGGTATGAGAGCAGCAATTGTTTGAACGAGATTTGACTGAGGGTGATGTGTGGATGAATTAGGATGGGGGTGGGTGTAAGGGATGGGTAGACTGATGAGGTGTGCGGTAGATTATGTTTCCAGCACGGGAATGCTAGTAGTCCTGATTAAAACAAGGTTGAAGGGTGGGTGAGTGGGTAGTCAAGGTGTTTGGTGAAAGGTCTCTCTCTCTCTTGCCCAAGGAAAGAGAAGGGGGAGGGGGGGGAATATTTGGGGGAAAATATTTGGGGTGCTGTTCCATGCATCATTTCCATGATGCAAGCCGCAGGCAGCGAGAGAGAGAGGTGTACTCGAGTACGGTAGGTGTGTTGTAATATGCCCAAAACTAGTAACCTACATTTACTTGGGCAATAACATAGCAATAGCTCGGTTAAGTTATGGCTCCTGCCATCGACCGAGCGGGGTAACCTAATTCTCGGACGATCACTCACAATTCTATCACCCCCAAGACAGCCCTCGTCCAAACTGACCCCAAGCCCAGATGCGTTGGCAAAATTCACACTTCCTCTCTGACCTGCAAAGTGATCGAAGCCCACCACCATCAACGCTATTATTTCGTTTATCGACCACCCGGTCCCCTCAAATAATGTACCGGTACTCGTACTCGTCCTCGTACCCATACAGTACTAGTAGAAAGGCAAGCTCTGCTCCCAGCCCATGGCAATCCTAGGTCAACAGAGCTTATAGTACTCGTACTACTACTAGTAGTTCTCCTTTGAACAAATATCGACAAGCTCTCAAGCAAGCTTACTTTTCTCGTAAAGCTACCGTATCCTATCCATGGTAGCAAATCATAAACGACCGGTACATGCCTTAATCCTTGCCTCTCCCAGACTCTAGAAGTACCGATGCCGTGCTTGGGCATGACAGAACACCCTTATTCTGCCTCTGGTTACACGTGCAGCGGGGCGAACAACCGAGCGTGGCCTTGGTTCCCGAGCCATCCTTCCTCTCTCCCTCTTTGACACTTTCACCAACCCACAACTCTGGCTACCTTTCTCCCTCGCTCCCCTTCCCCAAGTTGAGTATCATGTTATGCTTCTTCTCTCCCTCCCTCCCTCTCCATCTCTGACCATCGGTACCGGTAATGCCCCAGCGCAACCAAAGGATGGCACAGGAGGTCCGCTCAAGTACCGGTACTCGTACTTTGCACCAACACTCCTTCAAGCGCCCTACCCAAGCTTGCAAGCCAGATTTCTTTTGTGCTCTGCTATGCCGTGCCCTGGCCCATGGGTATCGCAATGTGGGCTGAGTCTTGCAGACATTGGCGCCACTTACCAGTTGTAATTGTTCTTCAAAAAGCAAGTCCCACATCTGCCGTGATGACGATTACCACTGCTCTGGCGCAATCAAGATCTGCTGAGCCAGGCAGAGAGTTTGCCTTGCTTCTCCCGATCTCGGAACTCACTCGTCATGAGGATCCCATTAGGAACTTGCCGTTCAATCAATGGTGTTGGTTCTAAAGAACCTAATTGTTCACTTGTCCAAATGACCGGGAACCTGCTTTCCTTCCCGTATCCCACTTGTACCCATCCCCATGCCGACATCTCAACAGAAGGCAAACCCGAGAATCTGACTCGTCGCCTGCAAGCCACCCCCACCATTTTTAGCCACTCCAGAACTCTCGATCAGTCAGGCGTGATGGGAATATCCATCACACTCCCATCGCCTGAAAACGTCAGTCTGAAGACAAATTCTCTCCCAGCCAACGTGTCCTAGATACAGTACTCCTGAAGATATAATAAGGGGAAGGGAAACCATAACCACAATGCAAATATACGCCAGGGGGGGTCTTACCTGCGAAGCTGTTTTAGAATGATGTTTCCTGGCCTGGATCCTCCGTCAAATCCCTACGTCGGAAGAGTATCTTGCATCAAACCTCTGGGTCAGCGCCGCACCACGCAGTCTTCCGCTAGGGAGGCCGTGCATTCTGCGTGCTCCCGAACAAGCTCACAGCGAATGGCAGTTAGATAGGTGTCTATCTACGCTTGACTCGCCCGCCCAAGGCAGCTCAGGGGGCCCAGATGGCCGGAGACTCCGGTCTAAACATGAAGATCAGTGGGCGGAGGGCCCAGAGCGGACAGTGGCATAATTCCCACAGATCATACTCCACGTTGCACTCTGTGCTTCCTAGCCCCTGGGACTAACACTCTCGATGTTTATAAGAAGCTTCGATGTTCACACCTGAACCGAACTCTGCATCACCACCTGCACACACACATAGCGCACATCCTCGCAGTTCCACGAGCACGAAACATACGAAAAAGACGATAATGTGCCTGTATTACAAACACGTATGGACCTGCGGTCACGTCAGGTATATCTTTGGGAAGCACTGCAGTTCCGGATATCTATTTCAACGACCTTGTCAGGTGCGGAGTGTTTGGGCGAGCATTGAGATGCCTGATGAGTGTCAAGGGTGTGGGATTACGGCGTGATTATTAGGTTCCGACCTTTGGAAGGGGATATACAAGACCGGCGATCATTATACTATATACCGAGTGTCAGACTGTTGAATACCACTACGGATACGGGGAACGGAAACGGGCGGCTAGCATCATATTGTTTTTGGTCGATGGATCTTATAGACGGAGCTTGGTTGGGAAATCGGTTAGGAGCCGAGCACGATATTCGTGACACTTTACGCCACCTCTCTTTCCTTTGCTATCTCTTAGAGTCAAGGCATTCCCACGATTTCTTTATTTGTTTATCTCGATTAAAAGTATTTCTGTTAAAACAATTGGTGTACTATTCCCTTCTCATAGGGTGGTTCTTTTATGCGCGTGAACTCGAACGCTATGATACCTTGTGTTGTAATGGACTAACTTAGCCTGTTCATGAAGAGAGAGAGAGGGCCAGGGGAAATATTTCAGCACCCGGACATCAACACCCGTGATAAATACATATAGCCATCCAGAACGGCCGCATACCCGTAGTCTCCACGGAACCACATTGAGCCCACCAGCCGCTTTGCTTATGTTGCTCGCATTCCCATTCCCAAGATATTTTTTTCCCCTCACCAAATCCCGGGATTTATTATTATTACGGATTTAACATATAAAAAACACCTTCCATCTCCCCCAGCCTGGTACTGTTCTATGATACCTTCTAAACTTTTAAAACTTGCCCTTCTTTCTTCTCAGCTAATCATATTTCCAAGTATAATAATATTATAATACAGTCAACTATTAAAAAGCAAGTGTTTTTTATAAAAATAAAAATAAAAATAAAAGACCTAATGAGAATTGAAGATCTTGATTAGCCTTATTTTATTTACCCTTCCTTTTATCCTTATAATATTAATTTCTCCGATAGCCAACTGTTGAAATTTATAACACAACTTGAAAGCACACAACTCATATTGTTCATTCCTTCATTCATTAGAAAGATTTCCGCTGAAAAAAATAAAAATGGGGGGAGGGGGGGGATATGTTCAGAAGAAAAAAATAAAGGCCTAAGTTACTGTACTGTAACGATCTTAAAAATGAAACCCTTGTGTTCTATATCATACCAAACACAGTAATCTGAGTTTAACAAAACCTTCCCCCCCCTCCTCCTAGAATAGAATACTCCGACCATGACAAAAGTTGAACAAACAATCTCCCCTCCCTGATGTAATAATCCATTATTTCCTTCCTTCCTTCCTTCCTCCTCTTCCTTCCTCTTTTTCACAACCTGAGCGTGCTATCTAGACTACCCTACCTGAGCGTGATTCCAACTCTGGTTACTCGTTTCATACAAATACTCCCACTCGAGTGATAACCAATGACCACACACAGAAGCCGGGTAACCATCCATCCACTCCGACCACCCACCTCTCCCCATCCATGAACTCGTGTCTTTAAGAATATGATATTATCATACTTCCACTGCACAGTTGCATAACCACGATCAAACCACCTCCACCTCCACCTCCACCATCTCCTTCACCAGCAGGGTTTAAAAAAACAAAAACGAAAGATATAAGATACGCCGAAAAACCCACCATCAATAATCATTGCTAGCAGGAGAACGCAAGGGGGAAATTTTAACAGAATGGCCTCAAAAGCACTAATATCCCTCTCGACCATCCTTCTGATCCACTCGTTCGTAAACCCCCCCTCTCGTCGCCCTTTCCCCAGCCTCAAAGTTAACCTCCCACTAATAAAAATAATGTTAAAAAGTTGCTACTCCGCGCATGAGCATTCCCTCCTAACATCCACCGCCTCGCTACCGTTGGATGTGGCGATCGAAACTCTGGTTTCGGTGGTGCTGCTGTGCTTCGGCATCGTGCTAGGTAATCGCGAAGAGTTGAAGCCCATCTCCTGGAGCGTGTGGAGCGGACTGCTGGAGCGGGAAAAGGGGTGTGGGCAGTTTAGCTATCTGGAGGAGAGGGTGGGCTTTTTGGATATTAGGGTTTGTCTTCCCCCACATTTCCTCCGGGGTTGACCCCGGGCTGAGGTCGATTGATGATGGGCTGATTGATGGTTTGGTTGTGGGATAGGCTAAGCGGGCGGAATTTGCCAAGTGGGTTAAGGGTGCGGAGGAGGGTTCTTCTCAAAATAAATAATACATGGAAAGGACTGGATTGGGTTTGATTGGATGAGCGGATGAGCTGGAGTGTGGGTGGGGTAGGATGGGATGTCGTGTTCATTCTGTACGATACAATATGGCGTAGTGGCGTTTCCATCGAGCTGGTAGAATCCGGGCACAAACGTTTGCAATAGATATCACTTCAATGTCGCAAACATTCAGGCCTTCAAGCCCTAATTCGCCCGTGCGAAACCATGTTTTATTTTTTTCGATCATCTATCCAGGCTCCGCTAGAAAATACGACGTGATCCAGACGGTCCCCTCGATAAAACATCCGCCAGCACTTTACAATTTCTGCATAGCAGCGATCTGTCCAGTACTGTTAGCAATGCGATAACATGCATATTCAAGGTATCTAAGGGACTCACATCAGTGCTCTGGACGTGGTCCTCATCACCTTCGATATCCTGTTGCAGGTCGTCAAGCGAGATCTTCTCATCCTCGACAACTAAATTGATCTGCAGCTTCTTGATACCGAAACCGACAGCAACCAAGGTGGAAGCTCCCCAGACAAGACCATCTACAAATCGTCAGTTTATGCTTATCAAAAATTGGAAATGGTAAATCCTACCCTTCTCAATCGCTCTAACGTTCTTCTCCAACTGGGCCTAATTGAGAAGTTAGTACGAAAATTACTGAAAGTGAAACGGGGAAACGAACCATATCGGTAGTATCATCCCACGGCTTTACCTCCATGGTGACAACAGACTTGGCCGCTAATATCAGTCAGTAACAATCCTCCCAGCTAGGGGATAATAAGCATATACCAGGCTTAGTCTTGCCAGCCTATCTCACTCGATTAGCCCCCCCCGGGAAAAAAAAACCCCCCCCAACAACGCTAAAAAATGAGGGTAGATAAGGAAACCCACCTTCTTAGCAGCATACTCCTCCAACCTCTTCTTGGTAAGGGCCTCCTTCTCCTCATCAACCTCCTCATCCGAAGACCCAAACAAGTCAACCTCCTCCTCCTCCTCCTCCTCCTCAGCATCAGGAGCGGCCGCAGCAGAAGTAGTAGGTTCAGGGAGGTAGGTGGAGACATCAACAGAGGCATCACCGGGAAGGCCGGAGAAATCGTTCTGGTAGGAGTCGATGTGTTTGTACCATCTCGCGGCGTGGGGGTACTTGCCCGCGTCGGGTGCTCCGGAGAGTGCCTTGTAGGTTATAACATCGGCTTGGGATGGAGCGTATCCAACGATGTAGCTACTTGTCTCGAGCTTTTTATTCAGGTCTTTGATTTCATTATTATTATCCTCGTCAGTCGACTCACATGTATAATACTTGTACGAATCACTTGCGGTGGGATGAGCAAAAAAAAAAGGAAGGAAAAAAACTAACCGGCCAAACGAGCCTCAGTAACAGTGGAACCCATTGTTTGTGATTGAAGTATTTATTTATCAAAAGATAAAAAAGAAAAAAAGAAGGAAGGACTTGTGTGTAGCAAGCAAGATGGATTCGTCAAGGGTCTCGGAGACACCAAGTTTTCCTGATGAGTTTCAGTGAAAGGAAAGGAAAGAAGAGGGGTACCGTATTATACTATCAGAGATGGTGGGGCTATCTTTTCTCAGCCCACATTCCATCGTATCAGACTTGTCGCAACGAGAGGGTTAGGGTCCAGTCATTCATTAAGCCTAAATCGGATCCTCCGGAGGTGGAAAACCCCAGGTTATTTTATGAATTCCAAGCCTTCTTCATTCACTAGTTGTCACCCGGTTGACCTCAGGCCATTGCTGTTGGTATAAGGTTTCTCAATCCTCTCAAATGCTAATAACAGCGGCGATAAGTACGGTAGACTATAATATAGTTAATACTATACATAAGAAGCCCCAGACCAGAATTGAGAGACGCCCCGGTACAAATCACCCAACATCACTCGCGAATCATTAAAATACTCGATTGAGTCAACCCTCAAGCAGTTATATATATCTCCCTCAGCCAACATCCTCGACTACATATCCACAAAGCCTAGTCTTGATTTAGGCGATCTCACTGCCCATGTCATACCCGCCCCACTGCTAGATACAGAAAAGGAGAAACGAAGGAGAAAAAAAACTGAAGCATGTTGACGATCTAAGTTACCGTCTATCAACCCAGCCGAGTTGAAAAGGGTAGAACGAACAAAAACTATACACTACAAAAAGGGAGAAAGGAGGGGAAAGAACGAAACAAGCAAATGCAAATGACCGAGCCAGGCCGAACCAAACAACCAACCCCAAACCATATACTGCGTAGTAAAAGGAAGAAAAAAAAGAAAAAAAAGAGACCAACCCAAACTCCACGCTGAACGTCAAAAAGGAAATCAAAACAAGAAAACAAAAGAACCGGAGCAATGTATGCATAACCTAAGGGAAAAGAAGGTACAAGCAAGAAAGACCACCGCTGCAGAATGTAACATTTTTTACCTTGGCTAGGGAAAGTAAACGATGTGATGAAAGTGTATGTAAAAAAAGGTTAAAAAGGAATAAAATAAAAGCAGACTCCGCCATCCGTATGAACATGTATTTTGAATTTCCACCATTGTCCACTTTTTATCGGCTGGCGTGAGGGTTAAAGGCGCTTTGTACAGGAATGTAGAGGAAGAAAAGAGCGAGTTGGGTAGCGTTTAATCTGAGTAGAAATTGTCGTCGAGGCCAGTGGAGATTGAACGGAGGGGGTAGGGCCTTGTAAGGACCTGTGCGGGCCGGCGAATAGCCTCAGCAGGTTGCGAAAAGGTCGAGTGGTATGGAGATTCCTGGTCTTGATCGAATTTGATGGCATCGATGTCAACTGACCGCCTACTGTTCAATCCTGGGAGGCTAGTAAATACCCTCCGTCTCTTGAGCCAGTGCTCCTCCGATAGGATTTCCGGAACCTGGTGCTGTTGCTCCTCCTCCTCCCCTTCTGACATTTCCTTCTTTCCAACCGTGGCTTCAGACTTCTTCAAGTCCGTGCCATTTGCCTGGTTCGAAACACCAACCGTCTTCCACTCCTCTGACTTGTTCCTTGCGATTGATTGACTCTCCAATTGGTGAATATCGCTGGTGGCATCGTTGGCCGAACCATACTTATCGCGTACACTATCCCTCCGACTATGCGTCTCTCGATTAATCGCCCTCATAGCCCGAGCCGTTGGCGGTGGTAGTCTCATCCAAGCCGTATCCATTCTCCTGTCAGGTAGAGCAGATACAACAGGCGGATGGTATTCGTTGACGGGCGGGTGAATCTTGGGCAATTGCGTAACAGTAACGGTCGTTATCCTCTCGATTTTGGTCCTCTTCTCCTGCACCTCGGAAAACAGATTCTCTAGATTAACCGGTCTCCCGGTTTCCACGCTATCGGCCGTACTAGGGACCGAATAGGTAGCGTTGTTTCGGTTGGTGTAAAAACCGAACGCTGGACTCTGGCCACGAGGGGATGAATGCCTTGACGACTGACGGGAGTAATTGCGACGGCGAAATAATGACGGGCCATTCTCAATTTCTTCTTTCCAATTGCTTTGAGCATCTCGACTAGGTTTACTGCGTTTGTTTGAAGCGTGGAAGCAACTGCATGAGAAGACATAGAATGCGAGGACGGATACCACACGACCACAGTCATCTGGCATTTCGAGGATTGGGTTGACGGGGGGGGGGGGAGATATGGTGTAAGTATATGTGTGTGTGTGAATGTGTGTGTGTTTGTGTTTGTGTGTGTGTGTGTGTGTGTGTGTGGTGTGGTGTAATACGGGGATATCTATAATGGTAGGTGCTGCTTAGGTACAAATAAAAAAATATATAGCTACAAGAGGAACATGGGTGTGAGAGCGGATTTGAAGGTGCGGGACGGAAGGAAGTAGGGTACGGTAAAAGGGTATTGGCAAGTTAGGAGGATAGCAGGGCAGGCGAGCTAGGTCAGGATGAGATGAGAAAAATGGCATCAAGCTGATTCGAAGGATAGAAAAGCGAGAAACAACGTAACGTCGATGGGAGTGATGACAGAGTTCTGCGAGCTGGCAGGAGAGCGGAACAACTGTTCGAGCCAACGTCGCTCGTGCAGAAGATACGGGATGCTGCTGCTGGTGCTGTTGTTGTTGTTTCAGCTTATCGAGAGATGAACTTGAAGAATGCCGGGAAATTGCTCGCTATCCTCTTTGCAACTACTCGAGTACAGGTATGAGGGCTTATTATTGTGAACCTGCGGCTGTGCTTCTTTTCTTCCCACAAGGCCCCTGTAGCGTGGCGAGCAAAACGGGAGGAGGAGCAGGGAGGGGTAATAAAGAGAGAGAGGAGGGAGAGAGGGAGAGGGAGGAAGGGAGGGAGGGAGGAAGGGAAGAGATGAAGAGAGAGACAAGTAAAACGCAATTGTGAAGGATCGTATTCTGGCCGGTCAGCGTCATCAATGGCGGGGGGGATGTTTAGTTTGAGTGGGGAGGCCAATGCTGACGACGTTAGAGCAAACAGCCAAAAGTCAACCGCAATCATTCATTCCTGTTCAGTGCTCGTAGCAACTATGATAGCTTCGCAAAAGAGGATGAATGTGGGCATTTCGTTTTCAAATAAATCTGATAAAAGGCACGGCCCTGCGTGCAAAGTTAAAACCTGCATACCTAACCATGGAGGAGGGAAGGGCCCCATGAAAGTGGAACGGAAAGTGCGCATATTACAAGTATCATCAATGGGGTGGCTGGCTGGCGAGCAAGTTGCAGGCCTTGCAACAATAATTCTGAATACCGGCAGGTCCCCGGATCTGGAATTAGCCAATATCCATCCATCCACACAGAAATCCTTTTTTGCTATTCAAAAGAAACCACTCATTAAACGCGGCCAATCCCCACCACGATACTGTACCTGTACCATATCATACGGTATGAGTACAGTAGAGTAAGGATGACACCCAACCACACCCACGACAAATGCAAAATACGCGTACAACACGGCACCGGCACGCTGCATTTACAGCCCGAAACATAGAACCCCAAAACCTCGCAAAATGGCAAGACCTTCTGCCTTCGCCACTTTCCCAATCACCCAAACCATCCCAAGCCAGGAGTACCGCATATACAAGTATAAAAACAACGGCGCCTTTTCGGTGAAAAGTGTGGAGTTTCCCAACGTTCACCTTGTCGCTCGCTTGCCCCGGTTGAATTCCTATTATAATAATCCTGAAACTGGGTTGTCAAAAACGATGGGTCCCAGCCCTGGTCTCTTCGTTTCGAGAGGAGAGAGATGATCCCGGTTCACCCCCCCTCCGACCCACCCACCACACCACCCACCCCACAGGAGAAAAGGAACGAGAAGGGAAAGTGTGGGGGAAATGCTAATTGTGGGTGTGTGGGGAGGAGTGCCGGTATGTGGAAGGGGAAAGGCGTGCAGCACTCGTTGATAGATAGTTAGTGCCGGCACTGTGCTTGATCTTCTCACTCCCCTCTGGTTTACCCACAGCACCACCACCCGAAACAAGCTCAGATTGGAAACCTTGTGTGGTCGCTTCAACGGGTATCTAGCCTACTTAGTGCTGTAGGAGTATGATATGCGCAAGCAGTTCTTGGAAAAATCAGGACGAGGGTATAATGTAAAGAAGATCTACTCCCAGCGTATGATACCCAATACGCAAATCTACATGTCAATCCGCAAGTCCATGGTATCGAAACCTCCTCCTCCCCCGCCCGGACTTCAGTCCTCCTTCTTTTTCTTGTCCCTGGAACTTTCCACGGCACTGCACAGCACAGTATACCACGGCAGATACAAAAATGCGGATTCGCCAAAAACGAAGAAAAACCCCCCACGAATTGAGGAAGCCCGAGAAACCTTTGTCCCACTAACCGGTATTCTCCTCCCATGGGTTAAAAAGGGAAGAATCCGAGTGAATTATTCTACTGTACCCGAACCAAAAAAACAAAAACAAAAAGCATCAAGAATCAGGCATCCTCGAAATTACTCGTACATTTCAATAACCAGCATCGTAGTAGCCGAGGGGCCTGCCAAAGACTACTCTCCCTCTCTCTGCCTTGCGGGACTTTTTCTTCTCTTCTTGCTCTGGATATTCATTCTAAAACAGTGCTGCCGAGGTTTACACGTTTACCCCTCTCTAAAACAAATTGGCGCGTATTTTTTTTGGCCTCGAGCGCACGACCAATCTCTCTCCTTCTCGTCTCGTATTGTCTTGTCTCTGTCTTGTAGGGCTTATTTTTATTTTTATTTTTATTTTTATTTTTTTTCAAGAGAAAAAACACGTCATCAGCGTGTGTGCCTATCGCGGGGTCTGCCTGGGGTTTTTTCGCTGGCACTTCGCACAAAGCCGGTACTCGAGGAGTGGGCAGGGAGGAGAAGGGGATCGGCAAGGCGAGACCCTGGGGTGGAAGGATTTTGAATTGTACTGAAGAGAGAACAAAGTGATTGAGGTTGCCGAGAGGGATAAAGATGAATTGTATCGATGAGTTGGATGTATGCACAATAGACTAGAGACCCCGCCAACGCCAGAGCCAGATTACAGGATAGAAGAACCACCCCCTCGACCAGAACAAGCACCAATTAGGGCCCATGCTGAGTTACAAAAGGAATAAACAAATAAAAATAAAAACTGATCATAGCCCATCTTAACTCATCCGTCTATCCGATCACGCCCCCTCTACCGCTACTCGAGTGCTCTCCCTCATCGCATCGTACCCAGAGGACCTACCTATCTACGGCACTAGTACCCAGAGCTCTCGTCTTCCTCCTCCTCACTCGACCATCCGGTCACCCTCTTTACCTTTCCCGCCCTCTTCTTCCCGCCACCACCACCGCTTACCAAAAACGGCGAATCCTCATCCTCCTCCTCGAGTATCGTAGGTATAACCTGTGGGAAAAGCACCCTCGCAGGCAATTTCGTATTCGTAGTGGCAGTGGTTGTAATATTCTTCGCTGCACTCCTGATTCGCTCATTCTTCGGCCTTGTTTGCCCCAGTGCTCTGGGTGCGGCGGGCTCGTTGCTGAAGTCTAGAGTGTCGGTGAGGAAGTAGCTTGCCAGGCCTAGGATTGCACCTGCGGATATTCCTATGGGTTGGTTAGCTAGTTATTTTTATTTTTATTTTCAGAGGGGAGGGGGGATTACCGATGACCGCGGCGACACCGCAAAAGACGTATAATTCCTGTTAACGCGTATCCGTCATTAATTCAGTCTGCCCATCCATCCATCTCCTGCATGCTCAGAATCTAGATATGACCGGCAAGATAGCGTAGCGAGAGAATATGAAGGAGGAGGAGTAAAAACCTGTAATCGCGAAAACACCACAAACGGCAAGCTCAGCATGCCAAATACCAAGCTGGTCAGGTAATTCCCGATGATAATCACCGGTAAAAACACCGCTATCACAAGCCTGAGTATGAACTGTGCTGGAGATAGCAGTAGCATGCGGGTCGTATTTGTTAGTATGCTCAACAAACTCATCGTGCCACAGACGGGGGGGGAGGAGGTTTGGTGGGGTTGATGTTGAAGTGTGTATTTTTTTTCTTCTTTTTTTCCTATTCAAGATACGATATTGTGATGGTAGTGCTAAGTTGAAGCTTTGTTGTTGACGAAAATGTATAATGATCTCATACTAGGATGTGACGCATGGACCCCCTTGCGGATAGACCCGCTCGTCGATAACAGCACCGGTATGATGTTATTTTAGGGGGGTGGTGGGGGCATTAGGGAAGGGAAGCCGGGTTCTGGGTAACTTAACTTGCTATAATACCATCTCGGGCCCAGACCAACCTATGGTCAGAAGGATGAATTGAGATTCATACCTTCGGCGATAACCATCACATTGCTGAACCTAAACATCTTATTCTATCGGCTTGGGCTCGGTCCTCCCCCCCCCAACTTCCCCCGTACCGCAACGGGAATGATATCGATTGGCACGACAATACCTCCCACTCCGACATCGATCTCATTTTCATGGTTCACAAACTGCTGTTGGTGAAAATCCTAGTCTCGTGCATGAACATAACAACATGTCCATTCATAATTGGACACTTCCAAAGCAGCCCAGCCAGAGCAATGCATAAAATAAAACAAGGTATGCATGAACAAAATACCAACCCAACTCCACCACCCCATCATCCATCCATTTCATCGATACCAGGAACAGCATGGCCAACAAGGGAGGTGAGGGTTGCCACGGGTGTGTTTTGATGAGAGTGTGGGCTATTATTTAGGCTGAGGGGTTTCCTACCTCGATCCTGCTGTTGCTGCTGGACCATAGCGGCGGCGAAGGCGAAGAGGAGGGAGGAAGGGAGGAGGAGGGAGGAAGGAAGGAGGAGGAAAAGGGGAGGCTCAAACCGGCGCCAATGGCTCAAGGCTGCAACCAACGATAGTGAGAGCTGCAATCATGTCGGGCGGACAGCGACTGAACTCCTTGGGTGGGGGGTCCTTGACTGAGGTTGGGGTTTGAGATTTCGGCTGTGGACTGTGTATGTACGTACTCCTGTATGTATCATGCGCATTGAGGTCTTTGTTCTCAGCTACACCGGGGGAATCCTCGGTCGGCGGAATTATTCGCCCTATTCCGTCCGACTTACAGCTCGGCCCGATTACTGTGAAGATTGCCGCGGAAATCTAGACAGATCATCAAATATTTACGCCTCTGATCACTCATCATATTTATGCATCAAGAGACGTGATCGTCACTTTTACGCTTTATGACGACCCATTTCAATAGTTTTATTATCCTAGCGGTCTTGCCTCAACACTTCCTGCTGCCGCTATTTACCCAAGGGTGAGCCGCCGGGTAATCCCTTCTGGCATGTTAATGATTACAACTACCGATCACATCGTCTCACTCGATTGTGGAGTCCATAAGACTCGATGGCTCACTTTCCCCCACAAGCAGGAGAAACGTCGATAAGTATCAGGACTGCGTGAGTCATTGGAAAAGTTCACACAATATTCTTATGTCGTGCTTTGAAGAGAGAAGCATTTCCCCTTATTGGGTCCGATTCAAAGTACCGGTATTCTAGGCTACTCAAAAAAAAACAACCGGACCACCGCCTCGCCGATCCCATGATACTTCTATCCTTCCTATGAGCGATAGCTGAGCTTAGTCTTACTAATTTGTTTTTTTTTTCTTTTTCTTCCTTGCAATTGGCCTGGGGAACATCGTCTTTGCTAGGAGAACTCCCATCATCATCCGACAAGTCTTCTCGAATGGCCACCTGCAGTGTTCCGTTGTTCCGCCGTGCAGCAGCCCGCCCGCAGTCTTCCCGCATTCTCCCTAGCTTTTCGGATTTGCTCGCGAAGGTCAGCAAGGAGCTGGTGATCCTCAGCTCCAGCTTGCTCTGCTTCCGCAAGCTCGTTCTCAAGTTGGTGAATGGTCATCTCAAGCGAGCTAACGGGGCTCCGAGAGCCTGATTCCAGAGTTCTGGGCTTGGCCCTTGGAGGAGTTTGAACATCTGATATTTGGCGAGGGGAGCTGGTTGGCTGCTGTGGAATAAACCACTCGTATAAATTCTCTCTAATCTCCGAGTACTGCCAGGATTTTCCAACCTTGAATTTCTTCTCCAGATACTCTCGTGAGCGATAATGGAACTTGAACCAAGCAAAAGGTGCTTCCTCCGGGTCAATACTTCTGACGGTATGTCTTCTCTTTGGGGTTGTTTCAATCCTTGCACCAACTCGCGAAACATGGGTGATGTGACGTCCTTTCAGAAACCCTCGATATAATTCAGACGGTGGGGGAGCAAACATCTCTGAGCTGACTGCATGGGTACGATCTGGTAGCCTCACTCCGCGATATACTTTACACTCAATTGTGCCGTATCTGAGTGCTTGTTCTTGGCTCATCAGTGCCTTCGCAGAACGATTTGTGACCATCTTAACCAACGTGAAAAACACATCCCTCTTCCAGGTCTTTCCCGGGGTCCCATCTTGATTGCGCGCCCCCTGTACACACTGGGAGGTTATCTTGGAGCCCAGTGGTTGAATCTTAGGACTTCCGGGACCTCCCTGTGATGAAGGAAATTGAGCGTCGATCCTTTGACCATCAACATAAAATTCCACGCTAGCTGCTTCGCATGATAGTGGCTGTAAGATAGCATAGCGGAGCCAGAACTGCTGACCGGATTGGGCCGGGATATAGCAGCTGAGGCCACCGCTGAATTCCCCCTGTCCGATCTCTGGAAGTGAGCCGTCATGCGTCTCAATGGAAGCCCCGATTCCGTTGATGGATGGCATTCTAGGAAGCTGCTCGAAGGGAGGCACTCGATATCTCGGAAGGTAAAATGTAGGTTGCGTTGGTTCGGTAATCTATTGCCAGAAACGTCCCTGTTAGTGATGTGGATGCCAGCTCAGCTAGAGGTTCTAGGAAATAATAATAACTACCCGTTAGAGAAACGTCTTTTATTTCAAGAGATAGAGACCGAGGGCTACTTTGACGCACAAAATGGGGATGGTGGAAGGTAGGAAGTATCGGCGGTCTGGAGGTCTGGTCTGGGGGGAGATTATATATATATGTAGTGTGTTTGATACCAAGAAGGGCTTACGTATTCAAAAGCGTGGCTCCCAATTTACTCGTTTAGTGTTCACATAAGAGTTATAGTAGGAGTTTTGGTAGCAACAGCGCCACCCATTCAAATACTCGAGCAACCAGAGAGTGAATTACAGAACCAAAGTAGCCCATAAAACCTTACCCGAACAAGAAAGCGGCTCTTTGAGCTATTCGAGGGTGGCTACAACGTTCTCTCAGCCATGGTCTCCCACTCTTCAATGGGCTTATGAGTTGAGACCTATCAGAAATGTCAGGATATATTGCCACACACTTTCGTAGAATGAAAACCACTACCAGAGCAATGTTACCACCCCTCCAACCTCTCATCTCCCCCTTCGGGCCGTTCCAGTGCAAAACCCCAACATTAGCCTCTTTGAGGTCTTGCTCGATAGCCTTGCGAATGTTGTCCGGGACCGGATCCATGGCGGAATATACCAACGAAACATGCGGGGTGAAGACTTCCTTCTCCCATTTATCCACATCCTCCTCTTCCGTCCCACCGTTAGCAAATAATTCCCGGCATTGCCTGGCTAGGTCAACGATTGCTGGGGTACGTTCCAAATGGAGGGTTCCACGGGTGTGGTAGGTTTGCCTGAAGACCTTAACATAACTCATCCCCATCTTTTGAGAAGAAACCTACCCGATGACAAGCTCTTTGAAGCTAACCTCCAATAAACCCCTCAAAGAAATCTTCCTCAAGACCTCCTCAGGATCTACGTTGTCCGGAATATCCGCTGTGATTGTCATGTGCGGGCGGAAGGCCGGTACCTTCTCATCGCTGAAATGGAGTGGAATGGCTTTAGTGATGAGCGTTTGGAGGGCAGCCTCGATAGGACTTCCTGCCGGGGGGTACAGCCAAAGCGAAGCTGCCCAGTGGGTTTTTTAGTATCATATATTTTCGGCTAATTCTCCCATCAGGAATGAACGTACCGCCTGCTACAGTTAGTTTGTGTTCTCATTAGTAGGAAAGGTAGATGGTCGCCCACCGGTCATTTTAGATATTAAGCAAAGCACAATGTAGGGGTCAATCAACTGGGGATTCCTGGTATAATATCGAACGATGGTGCCTGAGGTTTGCGGTTCGTTTTATGGTAACTCTGCCACCCGGTGATTAACTTGCGGGGTATCATATATGCGGGGTTAAGATGTGTGGTTGGTGCAGCCCTAGCGAATATTAGTACACTGGTACTATTCCTTTAGAAACGGGGGTTAAGGTGGGCTCGCTCAGTTCCGGGGCTTCTTGATCTACAGTCCAGTACCGGCATCGGTATTAGACTACTATTGCACCACGCCTTAAGCAAGACTGAAATATGGGCTAAAAATTGGACCTGGCAGTGCAGCTTCCTATGCTCTTAATGCTTGAGTTGCTGAGCTGCTTATTCTCGATGCAGTGGTGGAGCCTATACCGGTACTAATTTCTCTGTCGGTACTGTTAGGGTGCTTAACAGTTTACTAATAGGGAGTATTGTACTAGTACAAGTATCTGTACTCGCACAAATACTGGGTGATCTCGGAACAAAATGTTTGGAGAGAGTGTGGTAACACAATGGTGAAACCACCAACTTCAGCGTCACAGGAAGTCACTCAGGACGGGGAAGCTGGAAGCTGACACTAGACCCCTCTATAGTAATTATGCAGGTGCCAAATCGGCCTCAGAGGACAGGTACATTCAATAAACGATATTTAAAAGCGCCATGGAACCCCAAGATTCTAAGTGTTCCTCCGTTTACAAAGGTGTGATGGTGGAGTAAATACCTGTGGTTAGAGTCACTGGTAATAATATGCACGGTATGTGGTTACTGTATCATAGAAAAGCTATGTAGGGAAACCACAATATATATAATAACCCTAAATCCTCGCTAATATCATCCACCGGCTTACGCAACTCATAGGTGACCTGCACGCTGGAAGCTTAACCGCCGTTTAGTAAGGGGCTCTGCGGTACATGCCAGTACGATAATATTATTATACATATCATACCACGGCTACCAGCAACCCTCATCCATCAAACCCAAAAACCGAGTGTCAAGATGATCATGTAGATTCATATTAACCCGAAGTTTGACATCTCTTCAAACATAACTTACCCTCTCCTTACCCAATTCTTCCCTTTACCAATTGACTCGTCTCCGCTTCCGGGTACACTACTTGGCTTAACTTGACTTAACTCCTCCCCCCCCTACCTCTCTCCTCTTCCACAATCCAACCACCCCATCTCTCTGCGCCAAAAGCGCCCTCCCCGCACTTTCAGGAAAAATACCATTGCTATCACCATTCGTCAGCGCAACAATGGACACTCCAACAGTTACCTCCCCTCCCACGCCAATAATACTTCCAGGATCTCCAAAAGTTGATCAGGAAATTGATATTATCAAACTTCCGGACTGCCTTGCCACCCTAGAAAGTAATAGGAGTGATGTTGGGGGTGCTTCTAAGGTATCTTCTTCCAATGCTGAGCTAGCGGACATGCTTGCTACACCTGAAGAGAAGACGGAAGTGGCAAATGACACCGATGATTGCGCTTCAGTCAAGCTTCCGGAGAGCATCCTCAATTTGGAACACACTGAAAAAAGAGCAGACAAGACTGAGAACCGTGGCCCTAATGGCCAACCAGAGTCACCTGTCAGTGCGCCAGAGGTTAGCACAGCGGGGCTTGTAGGGGAGCATGTTGCCTTACAAGCTAATCAGTCCGGGGCCATCGGTGATACTGCTAGGCCTTCCATCGCCAATTGGGTACATGATCTTGACCCATCGGATGATAGGATCGACGAGGTCAGGCATGAATTCTCTGCTGCCAAACTCAGTAATAGCCCGGTAGAACCTGGACACGATGTGGACGCCACCCAAGAGGTGGGCGGTTTTGTCCCAAAAATTCAGCCGGCAGACTGCGACTCTAGAGTGGGAGTTGATGAGAGCCAGAACAAGCTTCTCGCTAATAAGTCTTCTACAGATAAGCCAGATTCCGCTGGAGTTTACCAGAAAAATAGTGCTGTTGAGTCAGATGACAGGCTTGTCGTGGCGGGACGCAGCGGAGCTGAGGAAGGAGGCGGTGGTGAGCGATCTTCTGTTTCCCGGATTGTGGACTATCTCTTCGCAATTGGAGCCAGTATAGCTGGAGCCCCACATGCCGCTTCTGAAGAGAAACATGATATTTCCACAGACGAGCCTGTGTTTCCCACTGCTACTCAACAAATTAGCCCTACGTTGGTGGACTGCCCAATTATACCAGAAGCCACCGGCGGCGAGGCCCACCAGGCCAAAGCTGATGCTTCCACTGCCACCTGCAAAGACCACCTTTCCACCGCCTCGGAAGCCAGTGAGAATGGTGCCAGCGATATGGGCAATGTATCTTGTAGCGTTCAGGCTATAGATGGACTTGTTCCATCTGGACCTGCCAAAAAATGGTCTAGTGGCCCTGGCAATGAGTTTCCTACTGGTGAATCTGCCAACAACTTTGTTATACCAGAGATTGCTGAGCACAAAAAAACTCCCAATAATGCTAATGGCGAACCCCTTATCGTTGTATCCACAAATGCCCTGGCCATATCAGAGGCTAGTGATAAGCCTGTCGATTCCAGCGATGGGTATTCTACCGACAGAGCCGACATTGGCGCCATAGAGGACGATGACGAAGACGAAGACCGCAGAGTTCTTACTGCTTGTCCAGGTCTATTGACACCTAGCTCTACTATTTCTTCCCAAGTTGAAGATTTTCAGGAATCAGAGGATGGGTTAGAAGAGGGGGAAATACGTGAAGACATAATTACAGTTTTCCATGATGCCGTCAGATTCAATGTTAAGCATCCATTGATTAATACATGGACTTTGTGGTATACTAGACCGTCTAGTGGAAAAGTTTGTCCCTATTCTTCCTTCCCCCCCCGACTTTTTAGCCCCATCTTTACTAACCCGCTGTCAAATTAAGCCGGGCGAAACCTGGGGCGACCTCCTGAAAGAAATTCAAACTTTCGATTCTGTAGAGGAATTCTGGGGCGTTTATGTACGTCTTCTTAAGCTCACCCTTTCTTAACTCCCATACTCACTCATTACAAAGAACAATGTTCCCCCCCCCTCTGCCCTAGCCAACAAATCAGACTACCAGCTCTTCAAGTTCGGTATCCGTCCGGAATGGGAAGACCCGGCCAACAAACGCGGAGGCCGCTTCTCCTTCATGTTCCGTGAGAGACGCAATATTGACACGCAGTGGCTCGACGTCCTACTCGCCACCATCGGCGAGACCTTGGAGCCGGAGGGCGTGAGTGAAGTTCAGGGTGTGGTGGTCAACATCCGCAAGGGGTTCATCAGGATCAGCTGTTGGACCAGGACCACTGGCAATGGGCGGAGGGACATGCACAAGTTGATGGCGCTAGGCAGGCACTTCAAGGCGGCTCTCGGGCTGAATAGCGGGGAAAATCTAGAATTTTCCGAGCACGATGAGAGTGCCAGTGCAGGGAGTGTGAGGGCGAGAGCCTCTTTTTCAGTTTAAGGGGATGAATGGTTGAGCTGGTTTGGTCGAGTTGACATACATGTCTATTGTGGAGTCTATTTGATCTACTCGTATTAACTTACTAGAGCGCTTAGCTTCATTTCATTCGTATGTATTACCTAGCCTGTCTGTGTTTTTCTTTGCAATCTCCTCTCCCGTACTTTATCTCCTGTTCCACTCCTCTTGCCCTTAGCTACTGGAATGGATTTTAAGCATAGCTAGTCTGGTGCTCGTGTTCTACTCTTGTACTTTACAAGTGTACGTTAACTTGGTAGAGCAAACAATGTCACCTCGATTAGCACCCTATTATCAATTGGCGTCACACACATTACCTCCTTATTCAATCAAGCCAAACGAAATAACCCCCCCTCCCCACTTCTTCTCCCACCTACCCAATGCCGGTAACAACAAGTGAGCATAAAAACTACACACACACACACACACACACACACACACACTCGGCGTGCTCCACCCATCCATATCCGCCCCGCCGCCTGTATATCAAAAGTACCCGGTATCAACACCGAGTGACTCTTCGTGCGCCAAGACGTCTCTCAAAACCCTTGCCAGGGTCCTATCATACTCGTACTTTACCGAAACTCCCACCGTCACAGGATTTATGGCTTCCAAAACCATACTACCGGTGCCGCACCGCCCGAAAGCCGAGCCCAATCCAGCTAGCGCCAAAATTACTAAACCTTGACACGAGACGACACGAAACGAGAACTGGCAGGTAGCGCGTTAAATTATGGCTTGATATTTAACCGACCAACCGGTAGACTACAACAGTATGATACAGTACGAAGCATTATGATACCAGAGGTTGTTTAGACCACAATCCTTGTGGTTCTCTCATCCGGATCCAATGTTGTTCATGTTGCGCGCAGGGAAAGGTAAATCATTTCTATCGAGTTTTGAAAAGGGGCTCTTCGTTCGTTAGGCTGCCGGATGTATGGTATCGTTGATAGAGTATATACACTTTGCACAGCTGTGTTCACCAGGACACGGTTTGGGATGGCGGGGGTGGGAGAGTGAAAAGGGAAAGGAAAAAAAAAATGAGATGAAGATTTAAGTGAACATGAAGGGGAAAAAGAAGTAGAAAAAAAATGTTAGAAATGGGAAGATGTGTGAGAATCGGCAACGGGGTTGCTTGGCGATGCCATGATATTCTGCTTTGTATCCAAATATTACAGTTTGCCTTAATATATTATGTGCCGTACAGGAAGAAGCGGTACTAAAGAAAATTTATAGTTCGGGGATATGGTAAAAGGGGGGGGGGGTATCATCAGTAACAAAAATGACAATGGCAACGTCTATAAACAGATCACATGGGCAGGACGGCAGGACTAAAATCGCCTGTTAGCCTTCGTCAGTTAAACCAGGGAAGTAGGGAACATACCCAGCTAGGATCTTGTCGTCTGTCAATGCCGTGTTGCTCGATGTAATTGTTACGTAGACCTCCCCGCCCAATCCCGGAGGAACTGTACAACTTCCCTTCGTGAACGGGGTGAACAATGTTCCGACCTCACCAGCTGTGAACGAGCAGAAGGTTGTTCCGTCAGGGAACGCTTTGGTATCGGCAAGGGTCAAGGTAGATCCCGACTTGACGCTAGCAGCGTTAACAATGTTCAAGGACGGGAATGCCTGGAGGGGCAATGCAGAGCCGGCGGGACAAGAAGTGATGAATGAGGCGGCCAGTGTAAAGATCTGGCGGGCGCCGACAGCGACGTCGAATGCCTGGGCGATGGGATCCTCGCGCAGAGCAGTGCGGATGAAGGTCTGGTGGCGAGACTCAATGGTGACAATTGACGCCGCTGCCGATAATATCTTCTTGTCGGTGACAAGTGGTGCCGCTCCGAGATAACTATAATACCCAAAACGTTAGGATAGGGTGGTTGTGTAACCCGAAGGCACAAAGGGTTCTTACGCGCTCACGCCTACTGCCTCAAGCACCTTCGCTGTTGCAACCATTGACTTTGCGTCGATGAATTTGAAATCATATGTACACGGCGACACTGGAGTAGCTCCAGTGCCGGCAATCGCACTCATAAGAGCAGTGACATGTGCAGCCTCCGTCTTTCCAATCTTCACCAGTCCATCAATCTGCTCCTGGGTCAAGCCCAACGCCATGAAATCTGATGGCGGAAATTGCGCGAATCCCTGCTGGTAAAATGCTGATTCCAAATGCTCGAGGGTCAGGGCACTAGGATTCATCCATTTAGCTCCATGTCTCACTCGGTCCCAACCAAATAAAAACTTACAATTGCAAAATGTCGAGATCGGTTAGTCCCGGCGCACCGGTCTGACGCTTGCTATGCTGATGATGGAGTTCCTCGCTTCCCAAAGGACACGGGTGAGCATCCCTTTTGTAAAAAGGTATCGATACTGGGTGAGCACTGGTGACACAGCCAAAGGCAACCAATCCGACAGAAGCACAGGTGAGGAGTTTTCTGATGACCGTCATGTTTGTTGTAGTTTTAATCTTTGAAACGAGTATACTTCCGTTTAAAATATCAAAAGGTGCTGCTGGGGCTTTTAAAGAATGACTATCCCGAGTTTTTCTTGTGATAAAAAAGGGCTCGCGGAGCTTTGGAAGAAGTAGTAATGGATAAAAGGAAAAAAAAGAGAGAAATGTAAAAGAACTGACAGGAAAACCGATTAAGTATTATAACAAAAATCCAGAGTGTGCCCGCAGATATCAAACAATCGCGAAAGCTCCGAATATGGTCAAGAAAAGGCTCCGCCTGGGATCCTGTCCGAGCAAGAATGAAGATAACAGGAAAGGAGGGGTAAAAGAGAGGGAGAAAAGGCGACGATGGCGGACCTGCAGAAGGTTGAAGGAAGGTGCAGAGCGGAGAGACAAGTGGGAGGGTGGGAACCCGAACGATATATACCCGTATGAAGAGTTTTTTTGGCACATGGTTTGAGCTTATGGTAGGGTCAAAGTAATACGCAAAGCGGTGAAGTCGAAAGGGGCGTTTGGAAGGGGGGGGGGTCGAGGGGGGGGGGATTGCGATAGATGGGTGGGTACTTGGTGCTCGAAACACGGTGAAGGGTCCAAAAGGTAGGAGTAGCAAGTAACGAAGGAATAAGCAACAACATGGATGTCATATTCTACTTCCCGCATGCATGGGCATCATACGAGAGTATAAAGTACTAGGGGCATTCTAGGGAGGAGTGGTTAAGCAAGAAGGGGTTGGACCCATCCATAATGAAAAGGATCAAAGGAAAATGCTGGTGAGAGGAAGATCATCCCCATCCCCATCCCCATCCCCCGTTCAGATGAGGATCAAGAGAGAGGGGTTTGGGAAGGAGAGATGGAATCTTTGGAGGGGGGTAGTTGTGAAGAGGGATGATGTTCTGTTCAATTGGGTAGGGTTGAATTCCAACAAGCTTATTTGGCGAGCGGGTTCAAAAGAAGTGGGCGGGAATGAGATGCGAAACGTTGTTGCAGAGAATATCTCTGTACGAGGTCACACTTTCCCTAATCGGAGCGAGGAGCCCCAAGGCGGCTGGCGCTGGTGTCGGAGTTGTGTTTGGGGAAGGGGTCCGGTCCGAACATTTGGTTGTATAGTAAAACAAGCTTACTCGAGTACTTGACCCTTACCGACTCTCTCTCTCTCTCTCTCTCTCTCTCTCTCTCTCTCTCTCTCTCTCTCTCTACTAAGCCCGGACCTCAGCAACAATCAACAGGCAAAGAGAGTGAGGTACAAGTATATGCAGAGAAATGAAGTGAAAGGGCGACTGAACGGGGTAGACAACCTTCCCGAAACAAAACTCCACGAATGTCTGAAACCCCTCTTTGGGCATGCCAAGCATCCACAAAACGTGGTCCATCCCCAATCATCATTCCCAGATCCAGCCCGCCGTGCTCAACCGCAGTTTCCCTACCCACAGTTGGTAATTTAAATCCAGGTCTAATACCTGCCAAAGAAGGTCTAGCTTTCCTGTCAACCTCAACCTAGACATAGCCTAGAAGATGGCAGAATCCCCGTCCCTGACGACACAAAGGCCCCGAGAGTGAAAACCCATCATGTGCATGGCGTCAAATAGCATCAAATCCGTGCGATAAGCGGAGGAGTACCGATACATCAGAGATCAAATATCACAAGCGGCAACTACAGTAGGAACCCAGGCAGACTCCCTCCTTCAAATTCTATTAGTGCCTAGACCCCATTACAAGTGATCAACCAGAACAGCCATACCACCCCATTCCTACACCGCATCGTACTGTACTCGTACTCAAGTATCGTACCGTAGACCCTATGCATCCAAGAACCAAGTCGATCCTTCCGCTCCAAAAGAAAGGGGGGGAAAGGCCTAATCCACTTGATCCCCTGTCAAGATGCGCCCATCTCCAACAACCCCAATGTCCGAAAGGGTCACAACGGAAGAAAAAACACACCTATACCAGCATCAGGGCATTCTTCATCAGGTTGGATGTTGGAGAAGAGACAGTACTGTACCCTACTAGCACAAGTAATGGAGTAGAGGGAGAACGAGGGTGTATTCTAAATGTAGCAGGCACCAACAAAACTAAAATGGGATAAAAAACATGCATACTATTATAGAGCGCTACTATAAACTCTATTTAGGCATAGGCGCAATCGACCTCGCATACTGCTGAGCACAGCGCCAATACCCTACCAACCGACCACCTCTTCGTTCCCCCCGTCTGGCCGGTAAGCCCCCCTGCTAAAGCTAATAGTTATTAAAGCTTATTATTTGTAAAATACCAGTAGTACAAATCCCCCCAACCTCTCACCATCCACAAAACTCAACACCAAAGCATCCCCACACCCAGCAACCACTCATTCCATTAACCCACCTCCAGCCCTCTCCCATACCCACACAGCTACAGTATAATAATAATAACCCGCAAAAATAAAACCATAATAAACAATGCAGAGAAAAAGTGCACAAGCACCTCACTCCCTCCCTAAAATCCCGGGGCGCCACACACACACACATGATTCCAACCGTTCCAGCAAAGAGGAAACCATCGAAACCCCCCTCGTACGCCCCTTTCCTAACCCTACCCAATCTAACTCACCCACTACCGTCTCAACCACCCCCCCCCCTTTACCGTATTACCCTCCCGAGTACGGTACTTGCGAGTAGTGCAGTATGATGCCGCTAACTCAACCAACTGTAAACCAAGACACTGCATTATCGCCTGCGCTAAAGTCATCCCTAGCATCTCCACTGGCGGTTTTGGTTTCGGAAGTTTATTTAGGTAGTAGTACATACAAGTCGGTACCCGACTGACGCACGGTATTTGCGGGGATGTGAGAGATCTTGGGGGGATATTTATTTGTCACACGATGGATGGATGGATTGGGGGGGGGGGCGGTTGCCCGATTCTTCAGAATACTTTGTATTACCCTTTCCCCCTCTAGTCTGTGTGGAGTATGATTTCGACAGTGGATAGATATATTTAATTACCTTAAGTGAGTAAGTAATGTATTCTAAGCATATTTGCAGGGAAAAACCAAGGGATGTTTCCTTTTTTTTTACTACCCTCTACCAGGGTGCACTGTAGAGCGCAGTACTGTATAATATGGTAGGTCTTGTGCTTTGAACAAACTCAAGCTCCCTTCCCTCAATTTTCCTACCCCGCTTTTCACCTTCCTATTTGGGAAGGCATAAGCGAGGGTAAAACACCACACATCAGTCTCACAATCCTGACCCGCCCCTGAACTTGGAGCTTCATAAGGGTGCTGGAAAGGCCTTATCGTGGGATAAATACATCATACCGGCTGGTACCCTACTATCACCTCAATATCTGCCCTCCGGTGGCCCCTCGCCATAGCCATAGGGACAAAAACCTCACTACTTTGGCCAAATCCCATGGCTGCTGCCACAACAGTGTGTCATGGGTTTGACCCTCATTGTAACAAACCAGCCTCCCATGAAGGTGTTCGTAACGGGAAACGACTATCTTACTATCATAGGCTATCGACATAGCCTACATAGTTTGTTTCGTCTATCGTTATAGACGAACATCTTCTGTTCGTAGTAGGTATAGTGATCGTAGGAAGTCCTATCGTGTAGGAATAGAGTTCTCGCATACAAGCGAGGTAGTATAGAGATAAGGGCATTAGGTATCTCGAACATATTGCACCTTATGGAAGGTCACTGTCAATGGGCTTGGCCCGTGCCCCAGTATCTGAGTGGTGTATTACTTAGATGGTTGCGTGAAGATCCTATATCTACGGCTCGTCGCGATCCTTTATATAGGCCTCTTCCCGCAACAACCCTGACCCTGGTGACTCATACCTATGAGTCACACGATCATGACTCATAATGAGTCATACCCGAAATCCATCAGATGACTCCTATGAGTCACTGCGCAACATGCCATAAACCAATCATAAAACAT
>Ga0307509_10001463_pt1 | contig 39971 bp, 32 predicted proteins | sample 10_EM_MG_FD_202245 | JGI IMG/M metagenome (GOLD analysis project Ga0307509, IMG submission 202245) | Populus trichocarpa ectomycorrhiza microbial communities from riparian zone in the Pacific Northwest, United States - 10_EM | ecosystem: Host-associated > Plants > Roots > Unclassified | place...
CTGGCGAGAGACACCGGTGTACAGATGGGTCGCGATGCACGGTCTCGCGGTATCCATTTCCTGCTTGGCCCCGGCGTGAACATTTACCGTTCACCGTTGAACGGGCGCAACTTCGAGTACTACGGGGAAGACCCGTTTCTGGGTTCGCGCATCGCCGTCGAGTTCATCCGCGGCATTCAGAGTCAGAACGTCAGTGCAGCGATCAAGCACCTGGCAGCGAATAACTCTGAGTTCGCGCGACATACGTCGGACTCGATCGTCGATCAGCGCGCGTTGCGCGAGATCTATCTCCCAATCTTCGAGAGCGCCGTGAAGGAAGCACACGTTGGCGCCGTGATGAGCTCCTACAACCTGCTGAACGGCAAGCGCACGACGGCCAATCCGCAGTTGATCGATATCCTGAAGCGCGAATGGGGGTTCGACGGTGTCTACATGTCGGACTGGGGCGCTACCTACGACGGCGTCGCGGCGGCGCGAGCTGGCCTTGATCTGGAGATGCCGACGGGGGCCTTCATGAACCGCTCCACTCTGAAGGCGGCGCTTCAGGACGGATCGCTATCCGAGGCGGCTATCGACGACAAGGTGCGACGCCTCCTTATGCTAGCCGAGCGATTCGGCTGGTTTGGTGCTGGCGGCAGCGGAGACATGGACGTCCCCGCCTACAACCAGGCAGGCAAGGCCGTCGCACTGCGTGGCGCTCTTGAATCCATGGTATTGCTCAAGAATCGCGGCTCATTGCTACCGCTGGATCCGACACGCACGCCGCGAATCGCCGTCATCGGACCGAACGCCCATCCGGCAGTGACTACGGGAGGAGGCAGCGGTCGGGTCCGCGGATTTTCACCGGTGAGTGTCCTGCAGGGCATCAGTGATCGACTCGGCGACCACGGTCACGTCACCTATGCGAGCGGAATAGCCAGCCTGCGCTCGCTCGCTTTGACGACGCAGTTCATGGTTGACGCATCGAGTCAGAAGCGCGGTGTGCAGGTCGAGGTCTTCAAAGACGCGACCCTGGCCGGACCGCCCGTCGCACAAAGAATCGAGCCCCGATTTGAAACAGGGGTCGCAGGATTTGGCACGGAGCTATTCAACGCGCTCGACGAGCTTCCGACGGCTGAAGTGCTCGCACAACTGGGGGAGGCATTTGCAAAGACCACGGCGTTGGAGCGTTGGTCCACCAGCTTCACACCAACGGCAAGTGGTGCCCATACAGTGTTCGTACAAAGCTGGGTGAAGTATCGTCTGCTCATCGACGGCAAGGTCGTCATCGATTCATCGAAGATTCCCGCGGCTGCTCTGCGGCAGACAAGGCTCACGCTCGACGCCAAACCTCACAGCGTCGTCTTCGAGCAGCTTGGCACGCAAGAACTGGGGCGCCCGTTCTGGCGCGTCGGCATCGTGCACGACGACCAGTTCGTAGACAAAGCCGCCGTTGATCTGGCCAAGCAGGCCGATGTCGTGGTCCTTGCGATCGGCTTCAACGCCGAGATCGAAACCGAGGGCCTCGATCGCGAGTTCCGTCTCCCACCCGGGCAGCAAGCACTGATCGAAGCCATCACCACCGCAAACAAGAACACCGTCGTCGTGCTGAACTGCGGAGGCAGCGTCGACATTGCTCCATGGATCGAGCGCGTACCTGCGCTACTGGCAGCCTGGTATCCAGGACAGGATGGCGGAACTGCGGTCGCACAACTCCTGTTCGGGGACGCAAGCCCATCCGGACGGCTACCGATCTCGTGGGAATCCCATCTCGAAGATAATTCCGCGAACGACAACTTCTGGTTCAACGATGCCGAGAATCCGAACCGGATCGTTTATCGCGAAGGCGTATTCGTGGGCTATCGCGGACTGCAGAATGCGGGCATTAAGCCCACATTTCCCTTCGGGTTTGGATTGTCCTACGCCACTTTCGAGTATCGGAACGCCCAATTGCGCCCGCAAGAAAAGGTGTCTCTACGCCGTGCCAGCGGCCCGTTGTTCGAACTGTCGTTCGACGTCACCAATTCTGGCAAACACGCAGCGGCAGATGTTCCGCAGGTGTACATCTCACCTCTGCATTCGCCTGTCCCGAGACCTAAACGCGAACTCAAGGGCTTCGCACGCGTGGCGTTGGCGCCGGGCGAGACCAAGCACGTCGCACTTGACCTCGATGCGCGCGCGTTTGCTTACTTCAACGCCGAACAGAACCGTTGGCAGGCGGACGCCGGCGACTACCTCGTAGAATTGGGAGCTTCCGTGGAAGATATGCGCGAGAGGCTACCGATCACGCTCGACAAATCCATTTCCATACCCGTCCTTGGTGGATTGAAGGCATCGGCCGCTCAAGACTGAGAGCCGTGGCATATCAAGAAGAACAGCCAAGGTACCAGACGTGAGCTGCAATCGGATCAAGGTGTGCATGAGAAAAGTCGGAATGCTGGTGGTGTGGCTCACACAATTGCTGGTATCCGACCCCCTTGCTGCTCAACAACCTCCAGGCACTTTGGATTACTACAAGTTGGCCACGGGTTTCATCGCCGAGAAGAAGAACGAGGTCGGCTTCGCCATTGGGTACTCGGCCCCTAATCCCTGGGGCGAGTACACAGCTTACCTAATGGCGACGAACGCTGAAGGTCAGCGCACTTGGCGCATCGAGCAGTATCAGGAACTACCCGGCGCGGGATTCTGGCAAGGCTCCAGCATGTACCTTATCGAAGGCTCCGACAGGGCACTGCTCATCGACACCGCACAGCCATCCAAAGCCACACCGGGAGTCAACGACCTCAAAACGGTTGTCCGGCATTTGCTCGGCCACGACAACAACGGCGCCGTGCGCGCCAAACCTCTGGATTTCGTCGTCGCAAACACACACAACCATCCCGACCATATCGGTGAGAACGCGCAGATGAGCGACCGCACCGTCTACTACATGGACGGCGATTGGCCGCAGAATGCGCCGGCTAACTACGTTCCCATCCGTGAGGGTGGCGGGCCGACCAAGAACGGCGCCGGCACCGCGGTTGGTACAATTGATTTGGGGGGCCGCAAAGTCAAAGCGATTGCGCTTCCGCCGCATACACCAGGCTCAACGGTCTACCTTGACGCGGAGAATCGGCTGCTGATCACGGGCGATGCCATGGGATCTGGCTGGCCATGGCTTCATTGGGCAAACGTATCGGAGTATGCGGCGGCCATCGATCACATCGTCCCCATTGCACGAGACATTCCGGGCATTGCCGTGCTGCCTGCACACTTCTATCAAATCGACGCCTACGATCGTCACTATGGGCCACCGGGCTACCCTTACATTCTCGATCAGCAGGCGAGCGCGCATGGCATCGTCAACGGACAACTCGAAGGTGAGCCCTACTTCCTTGTCGGCCCGACGGTGTACTGGGGTGGAACGGGCAGTGCCAAACTGACCTATTCGCTCAATCGCATCGACGCACCGAATGCAAAGGCGGCAGTGAATTATCGCGCGGTTCGCATCCCGGGCGCTTCATGGAAGCGCGAATGGGTCCGAGATCCTGTCCAACGAAAGCTGTTCAACATCCACAGCGAGCTCCATCTCATCCGCAGCAGCAGCGGCAATGTGCTTTTCCTGGTGAGAGGCTCGCGTACTGCATTGCTGATCGGCACAGGCCGCGGAGAGGCCGGCTTGGAGGATATCGTAAGGAATCTGTCTGCTGAGCGAACGTTGCAAGTCGCTACGCTCACAGACGCAGCTTCACAGACGGGCGGCCTCAAGCTGTTGAACTCATTCTCACGTGCAACGCTCAAGGACGGCTTGGTCCTGGATCTGGGCAAGGATAGTTCAGGACAGCCTTTGCGCCTTGAGGCTCATTCCGCAGGAAGCGCCTTTACGCTTCTGTCAGTCGGCGACCGAATCCTGTTCGCAAGCGATGCAGCGGCGATCCAGACAGCGCCGTGCTCCTGGCGTAAAGCAACTCAAGGTCGTTATGACCTCGTTTATCTATCAACGAGCGACAAATGGTTCACGTCGCCTGAGGAATCGATCGATAAATAGTCGTTGATAGCGGTTATCTGCGTTGCCAGGCTGAGGGGCGCAATCCCTGCTGTCCAGGCAGCACTGCCATACCCGCTCTAGTCATGCTCCCTCGATATGAGCTCGATGGCGGTATTCACGATCTTGTCTTCGGCACATCCAGGCTTCAGGCGCGAGGAGATCACCTGAAAGGTCAGATGGGATCCCGCCTCGTTGGAATAGATATATCCTGAGTTGGCGATCCCATTCGCAAGCGTCGTGATCATCAGTTTGCTTGCGGGGGACTCGCGCTTGAGGCGCGCTCCGATCTCGCTGTAGATTTCCCCATCGATGGAAACAATGTGGATGTCCCCCAAGCGCAGGACACCCAGCTTCAGGGTCACTGGCATCCCGTCCGAATAGGGAGGCAGTGACCCTTCGCGAACTGGATTGTTCTGATCCAACCGGTCACGTCCCGGGCACTGCAGACTCGCGCTGACTCCCCCGATCGCCGCCTCGCTGGTGAAGCGCGGAGTGCCGTAGTTAATGATATTGATCGCCGTTTCACCAAGGATGGCGCCCATCGCGGCCACAAGTTCGCTCTGGTCCCGAATCGCATTCTCGTACGCCGACATGCGATCTGCTGGCACGGGTGACTTCAAAGATTCAGTCAGGCGTGCATTCGCGTTGCGCTCTTGCGCCATCTCTACCCAAGGCGCCGGTTTGCTTTGGCGCAGATCGTCTGCCGAGGGCGACCCGGTGCGGCTTGCCACCAACCGATAAAGCGGACGCGCGAACAATGGATTCTGATCACCCGACGCCCCTTGAGCGAAAATTGCGACCGTCTTTGAGCCATATCGTTCCTCCACATACCGCGACGCTTCACCCGGCACATCGCTGCTGACCACGCCGGAGAGATAGAAATTGATGGGATGCATGGCATAGTTCATGTAGACGCCTAGAGGCCTGTCGTAACTATCCAGCACGGCGAGCACCGCAAGTGTCTTGGCCGACGCACCTTTCGGGTTCGGTCCCTGCATCCATTGGCCGTCGACGAACAAATCACGATTGGTATTGAGATAGACGTCGGACGTCCCGAAGCCAATTCGTGCCGCCTGCATCCGGCCAGCGGCCTGCACAACTGCGTCGACAATAGCGTTTTCTACGCGCTGCGGATTGGGCTCGCCACCAGCCTCTATTCCATGAGTCGATCCGCTATGCGTGTGCGTCGCGGAAATGACTATGTTGGTGGGCGGACAGTTGATTGTCCCTGTCACCCGCACGGTAGCAGCTGCGATCACTGTGCCCGGGATCATGCCTTGGTCCACGCCGACAAGCACTGCGCATGCACTTGCGTTGCGCAGTACGATTGCACGCACGTATTGCCGGTCTCGGATCCTGTCTCCTGGACGCAATGTTTCAACCGCCGGCGTGATATCAATCTTGGCTGTGCCGGCACGAAGGGCACTGCTGCCTGCCGCCTCGCATCTTCCTGCGATGAGCAGTAACACGAATAGAAGTGAGCCTAGGAAATGTGCCCTCATGACGTTGTGTTGCTCTTCTGGTAGAGGATTTCAGTGTCGATACTAGTGGCTGTCCCTAACGCGCGGTGCTCTGCCGCTCTCGGCTGATCAGATATCTTGATTCGGCTGCAGGTCGGATACCTTTCTCTTGAGCAGCCTGTCGATCTCGACGCGCATTGCGATCAACGGCTCGCAGAAAAAGTCTCGAATGCTTTTGTGCGGGCTGCGGTCGCCCAGCTCCTCGCTATTCAAACCCCAGCGCCATTCCTCTCCCCTTTTTGGGATACACAGCGTGCCGAAGAGCCAATCGTAGACATAGCCGGCTCCTCCCATGTTCACATCCCTGTGACGCAGCTCGGCACTGTGATGCACTTCGTGCATGATCGGTGAGCCAATCAGTACGTCCAGTACTCTTCCGTAGCGGACGGGGATGTGAGTGTGGTCGAGCGATCTGAACCCCACCAGCACATAGACCATGTTGTACCAGACGATTGTTGTGGTCGCCTCCGGCAGCAGCTTCGCGCCCGTAAGGTAGAGGGCAATGCCGATCCCCACTGCGGCGCCCAACACTCTTGTGGCGCCGTTCAGGAAGATCTCCAGTGGGTGGCTACGCAGAAAAGCAAAGAGATTCGGTGATTCCGCCGAATGGTGCGCGCGATGCAATGCCCACAAGACCGGCACTTTGTGAAAGGCCAGATGGCCGGCGTACTGGCCTATCCCACTGCCGAAGTAGAAACCCAGAAACTGCAGGACCACCACAGCCCACAGCGTATCAACCGCCCTTGTGCCGGGTCCAAATACATCGGCTAGAACATCGTAAGCGCCCACCCCAATGATCAGGCTCGCGAGTGCGACACACACCTCAAAGATTGGAATGAAAATGAGCCCGTTGATCAACCAGACCCAAATGTCGATCTTCGCGGACGTAGTCGTGTAGTGCTCTTTCGGAAAGAGGTACTTGATCCATGCGGAGCCGCTTCGATCAGGAAGTTGTGGCCGGACGACGGCGACATAGAAGATCGAGCCAGTGATCAGGATGCCGAGGGCAACCAGGGGGAGACTCAATAGCAGGTCCGCGTAGGAGCTACGCAGTGCGGCGATTACCTGCTCCGACGCAGTTGTAGCAGATTGCATAGACCATGCCCCCAGTCCGACTGGACTCGCGCCGCCAATTCGGCCAGCCGAGTCCAAAGCGTGCATGATTCGGCTTATCGCCCACCGGGCCAATAGTGTTCTGGGAATGCGCTTCATCACCGCCGTGAATGGCGCTGCGATGAGGTTTGTGGGAACGGATCCTACAAACCCTGCTTACTTCTTCTTCGCCCGGTCGGCCCCGAACAGCTCGAAGATCATCCCTCGCAGCCACTGATTGGCGAGGGAGCGATGCGCTTTTGCGTGCCAGAAGACGTTGATAGCGATTTCCGGTAGCCGCACCGGGTGAGGCTGATAAGTCAATCCGAACGGTTCCGCCAGATGTGAAGCTAAAGCTTCGGGGACCGTGGCCACGAGATCTGAACTGCGAAGGATGTGTCCGACGCCGACGAAATGCGGCACCGTGACGCGCACCATTCTTTCGACACCGGTACGCTTCATCAGTTCGTCGATAGCGCCGTGCCCCGTTCCGGCAGAAATCACCACGAGATGCTCTGCGGCCCGAAAGTCGCCCAGAGTGAGCTTCTTCTTTTCCAGGCTATGTCCCCGCCGAAACAGGCACACATAGCGCTGGCGAAATAACTGCCGCTGGAAGAAACCCGCCTTCAGCTGCGGTAGCAAGCCAATGGCAAGGTCAACTTTGCCCGACTCCATGTCGTCCCTGAGATTCACGGCTGCATTACGCACTGTGCTCAAAGTGACACCCGGGGCAACACGACTGAGCCGCTCCACGAGCGTCGGCAGAAAAACTATCTCCCCGATATCGGTCATGCCGATCGTCATGGAGTTCTTGGCCGTCGCGGCGTCGAACTGTGTTTGCTGGTTGAGACCGCTATGGATCATCCCCAGGGCGTAACCGATCGACTCGCCCAGTTGTTCGGCCAGCGGGGTCGGCACCATACCAGCGGGCGTTCGCAGGAAGAGGTCGTCATTGAAGAGTCGACGCATTTTCGCGAGTGAGTTGCTCACGGCGGGCTGAGTCAGGCCGAGATTCTCCGCGACCTTGGAGACACGCCTTTCGATCATGAGCTGCTGGAAAACCACCAACAGGTTTAGATCAATCTGATTCAGTTCCATCGCGATGCGGCCATCACCATTCGTGATACTAGACATTCCGGGGATTCTATTGGCTGATCCCGGTTACGGCGCGATCATGTCGTGTGTCGAGCCCGGCCGCAAGCAGTCAAGCAATGGAAGTCAGAATCCTGCCTCTCAACAGAACCATTCGTGTCGAGCCGGGAGCGAACCTGTTGGAATCGCTGCAGGCCGCACAAGTGCCGATGTCCTACTCTTGCATGGCGGGTCGTTGCGGCACGTGTCGCTGCAAGATACTCGATGGAGAAGTGTTTGACAGTGGTCGCGAGGAGCAGCGCCCCCTCGCTGGCCGCGATTCATACGTGCTCGCCTGCCGCACCTACATCACACAGCCGTGCACGATCCAGATTCCAGAGCCCGACGAAATCGTCGTCCATCCTGCTCGCATCGTTAAGGCGACTGTTACCTCACTTGAGAACCTGACGCACGACATAAAGCGCCTTGTGCTGAAGCCGGCCAAGCCAATCCAGCATTCGCCCGGTCAATACGTGCAGCTGCAGTTCACTCCGAATCACAGCAGGCCCTATTCGATGGCGGGCCTCTGTGAAGATGAGCACTTCGAGTTTCACGTGCGCCTGGTACCTGACGGTCGTGTGACGAGCTATATCGCGAAGGAACTGAAGGTAGGTGACGCGGTGCGCATGAGTGGCCCACTCGGCACCGGATACCTGCGACGCAAGCACGTCGGTCCGATGCTCTGTGTGGCAGGTGGAACCGGGCTTGCGCCGATCCTGTCGGTCCTGCGCGGTGCCGTGGCGCATGGGATGCCCAATCCCATGCACATCTACTTTGGCGTTCGCTCACCACGCGATGTTTATGGCCTTGATTGGCTCACGCAGCTGCGGCGACAGCATCCATCGCTGAAAATGCACGTAGTGGTCGCCTCTGGTGGAGATTCACGAGCGCAACGCTGCGGTCTTGTGACCGAAGCGATCGAGGCAGATTTCCCCAGCCTTGAAGGCTGGCGCGCTTACCTCTGTGGCTCGCCTCCCATGGTTGAGGCCGCGACTTTGCTCGCCAGGCACAAGGGAATACCCGCCGAGCATGTCTATGCCGATGCCTTCTATCCTCAGGGCACTTGAGGAGCACCGCCATGCACGCAGCAGCCGATCCCCGCCATGACTCCTCGGACCGCCGCGACTTCTACGAGCGCATCAGCGCCAACAATATGACCCCGTTGTGGGAGGTGCTTGCCTCGCTGGTGCCCGCTCAACCCCAACCCCAGATTCGCTCTGCCTTGTGGCGATACGAGGATCTGCGTGAACAGGTCATGGAGGCCGGTCGCCTCATCACGACCGCGGAAGCAGAGCGGCGGGTTCTGATACTTGAGAACCCTGCATTGCGTGGACAGTCCTGCATCACCTCATCTTTGTACGCCGGATTACAGCTCATCCTTCCGGGAGAAGTAGCACCCGCCCATCGGCATACTCAATCGGCACTGCGCCTGGTGCTCGACGGCGAAGGTGCCTATACGGCCGTAGACGGCGAACGAACGACGATGCACCGCGGAGATTTCATCGTGACCCCGGCATGGACCTGGCACGACCACGGGAATCCGGGGACTGAGCCTGTCGTATGGCTCGATGGACTCGACATACCGATCGTGCGCTTCCTCGACGCCGGATTTGCAGAAAAGAGTGAGGCCACGCAGCAGCAGGCGACGCGCCCTGAGGGCGATGCGCTTGCCCGCTACGGCGCCAATCTGTTGCCGCTCGACTATGCGCCTAAGCCCGCCGACCCGACGCGTGTCTTTGTCTATCCCTATGACCGGACGCGCGGGACGCTTCGCAGCGTGTCGCGGGGGGAACCCGACCCCCACCATGCTTTCAAGTTGCGGTACGTAAACCCGGCAACCGGCGCCTCGCCTATGCCGACAATCGCGACCTTCGCGCAGCTCTTGCCGCAAGGGTTCGAAACCAAACCCTATCGCTGCACGGACAGCACGGTGCACGTTTGCCTCGAAGGAGAGGGTCAGGTGCAGGTCGGCGACCACACGTGGCGGCTCCAGCCCAATGACATTTTCGTAGTGCCGTCCTGGCAGCCGCTGCGGCTCGGCGCCACACGAGAAATGCTGCTGTTCAGCTTCTCCGACAGACCAGTGCAGACAGCACTGGGGCTCTGGCGCGAGCAGCGCTTCTGATTCGTTACCGAGGAAACTGCGATGAAACTAATCTTCGAGGCCCCCGTCACTCGCACGCTGGCGATCAGCGGACGGGAGGAGCGATTTCCTGTGAATCGCGTGTTCTGTGTTGGGCGCAACTACGCCGCACACGCACGCGAGATGGGCAAAGACCCCGATCGCGAGCCGCCATTCTTTTTCATGAAGCCGGCCTCTGCAGTGGTCGACGCTTCTAAGCCGACGCAGCTGACCTATCCATCGAAGACCGGCGACTATCAACACGAAATCGAGCTTGTGGTTGCCATCGGTCGCGGCGGTCGCGACATCTCCGTCCAAGATGCACCCAAGCACGTGTTCGGTTATGCCGCCGGACTCGACATGACTCGTCGCGACTTGCAGTTGCGGGCGCGCGATCAGGGCAGACCGTGGGAATTCGGGAAGTCGTTCAGCGAATCTGCGCCGATTGGCTCGCTTCATGCGGTGTCAGAGCTGGGACCACTTTCCGCGGCCACCATCACATTGGATGTCAACGGACAGAAGCGCCAGTCCTCCGATATCAGCAAGATGATCTGGTCCGTCGCGGAGTGTATTGCACACCTCTCGCAGTATGAACCTATTGAACCCGGCGATCTCATCATGACTGGCACTCCGGAAGGAGTCTCTGCGGTCGTCCGGGGTGACACGTTGCGTGGATCCATTGCCGGATTGAGCGCGATCGAAGTCACGATTCGCGATTGAGCCGCTCATTCAAGTCAGCAGAACGAGGAGATGGTCATGAGCGAAGGCTCAAGCGTCTTTCCCAAGGAAGTGCAGTGGGAGTCCGAGGGGACGCATCGCATTCCGTTCCTGGCTTACACCAGCGACGACATCTATAAGCGTGAACTCGAGCGCTTCTTCTACAACGGCCATTGGTGCTACGTAGGACTCGAAGCGGAAATACCGAATCCAGGCGACTTCAAACGCACGACCATCGGCGAGCGCTCGGTGATCATGGTTCGCGATGCCGGCGGCGCTATCAACGTTGTGGAAAATGTCTGTGCGCATCGTGGCATGCGCTTCTGCCGCGAACGCCACGGGAATCGCAAGGAGTTCGTGTGCCCCTATCACCAATGGAGCTACACCCTGGCGGGGAACCTGCAAGGGTTACCGTTTCGTCGCGGGGTCAAGCAGGACGGCCAGGTCCACGGCGGCATGCCGGACGGTTTCAACACTGCGGAGCATAGTCTGACCAAGCTACGGGTTGCGTGCCGCGGTGGCGTCGTCTTTGCGTCGTTCGATCCCCACGTCGAAGACTTCGAAACCTACGTCGGCCCGACCATCCTCCAGTACTTCGATCGCCTGTTCAACGGTCGCAAGCTCCGCATCCTGGGGTACAACCGACAGCGCATTCCGGGCAACTGGAAGCTCATGCAGGAGAACATCAAAGATCCATACCATCCAGGTCTCCTACACACCTGGTTCGTCACCTTCGGACTGTGGCGGGCGGACAATAAGTCCCAACTCAAAATGGATGCTCAGTGCCGGCACGCGGCAATGATCTCGACGCGCAGCGCACAGGGAGGGCGCGCCGACCAGGTCACGCAGGTTTCCAGCTTCAAAGAAGGGATGCAACTCAACGACCCGAGTTTCCTCAACGTCGTTCCGGAGCAGTGGTGGAACGGGCCTACTGTGGTCATGACTACCATCTTTCCGAGCGTGATTCTTCAACAGCAGGTCAACAGCATATCGACGCGGCAAATCCAGCCGCGTGGGCACGGCGAGTTCGACTTTGTGTGGACGCACTTCGGCTTTGAAGAAGACGACGACGCAATGACGGAACGACGATTGCGGCAAGCCAATCTGTTCGGACCCGCTGGTTTCGTTTCCGCGGACGATGGTGAAGTCATTGAATTCTGCCAGCAGGCCTTCGAGAGCAAGCCGTTTCATCGTGCGCTGGCCGAGATGGGAGGAATCGATGTCGAGAATACCGATCACATGGTCAGCGAGACGTTGATTCGCGGCATGTACCGCTATTGGCGCCAGGTGATGGAGCGGTAGCCATGGAATTGAAAGATTGGCTCGACCTCAATCAACTCTATGCTGAATATGCAAGTGCTGTGGACAGTGGCGATTGGGATCTTTGGCCGGACTTCTTCACCGAAGATTGCCTGTATCGTCTGCAACCCCGCGAGAATCACGAGAGAGGCTTCCCTTTGGCGACCTTGTCCTTCACGGGGAAAGGGATGCTGAAGGACCGCGTGTACGCGATCAAAGAAACGCTGTTCCACGATCCCTACTATCAGAGGCACATCGTTGGCCCGCTACGTTTGTTGAGTGTCGAATCTGGACGGATCGCATGTGAGGCGAATTACACCGTCTTGCGCACGAAGCTCTCGGAGCCAACGATTGTCTTCAACGCCGGCCGCTATCTGGACGTTGTCGTAACCACAGCCACAGGGCTCAAGTTCGCATCGCGCGAGTGCATCTATGACAGCGAACTGATCCCCAATTCCATCATTTATCCGATTTGAGGCAGATCATGACAAATGATGAATGGTTTGACGCCATGGGCGTCGATGAGCTGCCGCAAGATGACGTTGTCGCCGTCGAAATCAACGGACGAGAGATCGCCATCTCCACTGTCAACGGCGCAGTGTATGCGACTGATAACACCTGCACACACGGACAAGCGCGGCTTAGCGACGGCTTCCTCGATGGATGCGCACTGGAGTGCCCACTACATCAAGGTAAATTCGATGTGCGCGATGGCAAGCCGATGTGCGAACCAGCGGTCGAGCCCTTGCGCACGTACGGCGTGAGGATTGATGGCTCCAGGGTCTACCTGAAGATAACTTGACACGGGTTACGCGAGCCGCCATGCAACTCTACGGATTCTTTCGCAGCGGTACCTCACATCGTCTGCGCATCGCGCTCAACCTCAAGGGCGTGAGCTACGAGCAAGTAGCGGTGAACTTACGCCGCGAGGAACATCTGGGCCCGGCCTACGCCGCCATCAATCCGCAGCGACTCGTCCCGGCACTTGCGGTCGATGGCCGCATTCTCACCCAATCGCCTGCCATCATCGAATGGCTTGAGGAACTGTATCCGCAGCCCTCCTTGCTTCCTGCCGATCCGTGGCAGCGCGCCCAAGTGAGAGCTCTTGCCGCAATCGTCGGGTGCGATATCCACCCAATCAACAATCGACGCGTGCTGGAACGATTGAAGAGTGATTTTGGCGCGAGCGAAGCAGCTGTCAACGACTGGTGTGCTGGATGGATCGGCGCCGGTTTCGATGCATTCGAGGCTCTTCTGAAGTTGCACGACCTGGGCGGTCCGTTCTCGGCCGGGACGAATCCATCCCTCGCCGATGTCTACCTCATACCTCAGATCGAGAGCGCGCGGCGCTTCAAAGTGGACATGGAGCGCTGGCCACGTCTGCTGGCAATCGACACGACCTGCCAACAGCTAATTGCCTTCCAAAAGGCCGCTCCTTCTGTTCAGCCGGATGCTCTATGAACATCGACGAACAACGACGCTGTGGAACTAGCGTCGTCCCGATCGAGAGTGTCGACGTCAACGAAGTGTTGGACACCGCTCGCTTTCGTGGCCTGCCGCTGCTCGTGATGGCGTGCGCCGCTTGCATCACAATCCTGGATGGATTCGACATCCAGATCATGGGCCTGGCCGCCCCGGCAGTCGCTCGCGAATGGGGTGTCGACCGTGCAGCATTGGCACCTGCCTTTGCCGCAGCGCTCATCGGCATGGCTGTTGGCGGGTTCCTCCTCGGTGCTTACGGCGATCGAAATGGCCGCCGCCCCGCCATTCTGTTGAGCGTGCTTTGCTTTGGAGTGGGCACGCTGGCGACAGCATGGTCACCGAGCGTATCGGCACTTGTCGTGCTGCGTTTTCTGACTGGCGTAGGATTGGGCGGCGCCCTTCCCAACGCCACCGCCTTGATGTCCGAATTCGCACCGCCGAAGGTGCGCGGACAAACTATTGCTGCCGCCATTGTCGGTGTACCCATTGGAGGCATGCTTGGAGCAGCGATTGCGTCCGAAGTGATCCCAGCTCTCGGATGGCATGCAATGTTTGCTATTGGGGGCGTGCTGCCGCTCGCGGCATGCCTGCTTCTTTACTTCGTTCTCCCGGAATCGGCACGATTCCTTGCCACTCGCCCCGGCCGAGCGGCTGAACTGGCGCGGATTCTCAATCGCGTGGTCAAGGAGGAGCGGTTCAGTGCTTCTCACTCCTTTGGCGCCATAACAACGTCAGACACACGACAGCATGGAGGGCTGCGCGCGCTCATCTCACCCGAGCTACTCCGGGATACGTGTGCCCTATGGCTTGCGTTCATCACCAATCTGTTCGCGGTCTACTGCTTCTACAACTGGGGCCCTGTAGTCCTCACTGGCATGAACATGGACTTGGGGACAGCTCTGCGTGCCGTGTTCATTTTCAACACAGCCGGAGTCATCGGGTCATTGGCCGCATCCTGGCTGATTGCTCGGACCGGCTCTCGCTGGATCCAGGTGATCCTCGGCGTCGTCGCTGTTGTCGCCTTGCTCTACATTCGCAGCCTACTCGATGCACCTAGTTCGGCGTTTTCGTCGCGACCCATTGTGGGTGCGTTGGCGATCGCAGGGTTCTGCATCATCGCCATACAGGTAACCCTGTTTGCCGTCGCAGCACATACCTACCCCACCTACTGTCGAGCGGCGGGAGTCGGTTGGGCGCAGGGCGTTGGGCGCCTCGGCGGCGTTCTAAGTGCCTTGGCTGGCGCGGTGTTGATTGGCACCAATTTCTTCGTGGGCATCTCGGCAACCCTGGGGCTTACAGTCATTGCCCTTTTGCTTCTTAAGAAGCACATCACACCTGTCACCACCGATGCCGATGGGCGCGCGAGCGTGTTGCAACGTGGTAACTGAAACGAGCGCGACACTGACGCCGTGTCACCCATCCAAGTATTCCGCGCTCACTCGCGTCGCGCTATTGCCGCGAACTTATGAGGGGAGATCAACACGCGACGGCTAAGGGCCGGATGAATGTTGGATGAGCAAGAGACTGGGGGAATAAAAAATGATAGGTCAGGAGAAGAGTCATGCTAAGAACAACCCGTGGGGCGGCTTGTGTACGCGCCCTCGTGCTTGGGTACACCGTTGTCGGATACAGCTCGCTGCAGGCGCAGACGACTGACGCGCCGAACGCCGGTGACAATTCAGGTTTGGAAGAAGTCGTGGTGACGGCGCAGAAACGAACTGAAAACGTACAGGACGTGCCGATATCGATTACGGCAATAGACGGCAATACGCTGCAACAGCGCGCTATTGTGAATGTCAGTCAGCTGTCGGCAATTGCTCCCAACGTGAACCTCGACTCCGGTGTCTCGTTCACGGCCTCGACAGCCGTTCTCGCTGCTTCGATACGCGGCATCGGTGCGAGCGACTTCGCGTTCAACATCGATCCGGCCGTCGGGATCTACGTCGACGGCGTCTATCTCGCACGATCCGTTGGCGCGAATCAGGACTTGCTCGATGTCGAGCGTATCGAGATATTGAAAGGGCCCCAAGGCACACTATTCGGCCGCAACACGATCGGCGGCGCCGTATCGATCGTTACCCGTGATCCTGGCAAGGAGTTCAAGGTCATAGGCGATATCACGACCGGGAGCTACAACCTCTTCCAGGCGCGTGGGTCTGTCGACATGCCCCTGGGCGAGAACCTCTTCTCGTCGCTGACGGCAGATGTCAAAAGCCGCAATGGCTACGCGAAGCGCCTGCCGTTTCCGGATGATCTCGTGTTCAACTCGAGACCCTACACGGCATATCCGGCCGCCGGGTTCGAGTCTCCATCGCGCGAGGGCGACGAAAGCAATAGCACCGTTCGCGGCAAGCTCAAGTACGACGGGGGCGGCTTCCGCCTCACGCTCGGCGGAGACTATCAATACACCCAGGGCACAGCACCGACAAAGCTATTGCAGACCACCGAGAACGTGGCCGGCACATTCGCTAATTTATACAACGCGTGCATCAGCCTGCCTCCTGCAATTCTGCAGGGCGCGGGATTGATGAACGCATGCAACTCGTCGGGTACGCAGTTCCCTTCGGTGCGACGTGACGTCATTACCCATGTGCCACGGCTCTATGGCATGGCTGGCGTCAACGCCGATGGAGATCCGACCAACGACCTGCTGCCCTACGACAGCAGGTTCATTACATCAGACCGCGATACCAGCTACGCGAATGGAAACAACTACTCTCGCTTCAAGAACTGGGGCCTGACTCTCAACGGCGAGTTCGACCTGGGCGAGGATATCACCCTGAAATCGATCACCGCCTATCGGGACAGTCGTTGGATCAGTGGACTGGATGGCGACGGGTCGCCGATCAACATGTCGACCTACAGCTTCGATCAGGAGCAGCATCAATTCAGCCAGGAGTTCCAGCTCATCGGCAATGCGTTCGACGGAAAGCTGAGCTACGTGGCTGGCGCCTACTACTTCAAGGAGTCAGGCTCGCTCATCGACTATGTGATGTCCGGAGAGGGACTCTACATCATCGATGGCCCGAACTGGCTCGACACCGAAAACTATGCGGTATTCGGTCAGATCGACTACCGCCCCACCGAGTTCCTGGGATTCACCTTCGGCGGTCGCTACACGACAGAGGATAAGAGTTTCGAAGGCGGCCAGCAGGAACTCAATGGTCTCTTCTACAAGCTCGCGGGCGATGCCTGCTCCAACCTGCAAGGCAACATCTTTCCGAACGCACTCTTGCCGAGCGGTGATACGTGCCGCGTGGGGCTGAACTATCCAACGGACACTAACCCGCTGCGGATCTACCCGCCGGGCATGAATCACCTGAGTTTCGACAATTTCTCGCCGAAACTCGGCATGCAGATTCACCCTTCGGATGACATCATGCTCTATGTGTCATGGTCGGAAGGGTACAAAACCGGCGGCTGGACGACTCGCTACTCGACACCACAGACCGTCGTGAGCAGCTTCGATCCGGAGAACGCATCGACGTATGAAGTAGGCTTGAAATCGACGCTGATGGATCGAAAGCTCCAGATCAACGGCGCGGTGTTCTACACGACCTACGACGACATTCAGTTGAACTACCAAGTGGGCGGCTCCCCGACGATCGCCAATGTCGGCGACGGGAAAATCAAGGGCGCGGAACTGGAGATTGCTGCACGCCCAATCAGCACGCTGACAGTGAATCTTGGCATTGGCTACACCGATGCTTACTACACCGCGTTGGATCCGGCGGTGGCCGTCGTTAGTGGACCCAATGATCTCCAAGCGGGTGCGCTCGTCGGCTCACCGTTGCCAAAGTCTCCGGAATGGAAGGTCAACGTCGGTCCAAAGCTGGACTTCCCTCTCGGGAACGGTGGCACGATCGAGCTGCTGGGCGACTACACCTACATCTCTTCCATGAGCAACAATGTCGAGCGAACTTTCGTGCTGAACCGTCCGGCTGTATCGCTGGTGAACGCCAGCATCGCCTATCGGGCACCGACAGATCAGTATCAGGTTACGGTTGGCGGAACCAATCTTACGGACGAGCGGTATATCACTTCCGGCAGCGCGATACCTGCGTTCGGCGCACTGGTCGGCAATTACAGCCGGCCAGCCGAGTGGTATGCGCGCGTGAGCTTCAAGTTCTAACGCCTTTGGCAATCATGGGGCTCGGACGGTGACGACCGAGCCCCCTTCTGTACGAAGTAATGCTGTTGCAAGCCGAAACACGTGACGTGCAGCTTCAGCAACAGGCACCTCGATCCTGATTCAAGCGGAGCAAAGCATGCTTGTCCATTACGCCTCTGCGGCGATCACCCTTCTTTTAGCCGCCGGTGCCGCGTCCGCCGCGGACCACTCACAAGTCGGCACCGAAGTGCTGGTCCAAAGCACGAATTCCTGGAATGGCAAACCGTTTCAAAAGTACCCCAACGGCCAGCCGCAGCTAACGGTCGTGCGAATGACAATTCCGGCCCATACGGTTCTGCCATGGCATGTCCATCCCATGCCCAACGCCACATATATCCTGTCAGGCCACATAACCGTCGAAGATCGCGCTACCGGCCAGAAACGCCTGGTTAGCGCCGGCGAGGCATTCAACGAACAGGCCGACGCAGAGCATCGAGGCTTCACCGACAGTGAAGACTGCGTCGTGGTAGTCACATATGCCGGGACGCCAGGTATGCCCAGGTCAATTGAATCACCTTAAGACAAACCTGATTCCGCGGTACACGACTACCGATAGTGGACGCATGCGGTTGCTCCTGAAATCCCATCAAAACTTGCAGTCCATCGTCAACAACACCTGCCGCGGTTCACCGTAGGTGTACGGGCCGCCCCACCAGCCCGTGTTTCTTGAGGCATACTTTTTAATTTGGAAGTAGCGAAGCCGCGTCGGCTTGCCCGGCGTGGCTGCTTTCTCGGGGCGCGGTCGCTTGACATCTAATGCGAGGCGAGTAATGCTCAGACATTAACTGTTCGCTTGCGATGGATGCGATCTATGGTCAGGGTTTCAAATAAGCTTTCCGCCGAGATAGTGTGCGCAGCCCTCAGCGCGCGCATTGCGCAAGCCGCATAGTGCGGCGTCCGACGTCGCGCAGTTCGTATCGGTTCAGCAATCGACCAAGTCGATGTTGATGGATGCCGGTGAGCAATTGATCGGCAGGCACGGATCTGACGGCGTCGTTGCGGCTGCCGTCATCCACAATCCGGTTGCCGGCCCTTTCAGCGAAGATCTTCGGCCGCTCTCAAAGGTCCGAGAATTCCACAACAACGGCTGCTTGTTGTGATTAATATTGTGTACGTTGCTCATGCATTGAGATGATTGAGGAGAATATTATGCAGTACAAGGCTATTTCGGCTGACGGTCATGTGAACGAGCCGCCGGAGCTTTGGGTCAAAAATCTTCCGGCGAAGTTCCGCGACCGCGGTCCCCGCATCATCGAAACGCGCACGACGAAGGGCCACGCCTGGATCATGGAAGGCCAGTCGCGGCCATCGCCCATGGGCTTTAGTTCGATGTATACACGCGGCTCAAAGCGCTTCGACCGGGCGTCGATGATCGACGGCTTCAAGCAACTCAAGGATCGCGGCGTCCGTTACGAGGACGTGTTCCCCGGCTCCTATGATGCCAAAGAGCGCATCAAAGAACTCATCGAGGATCAAATCGACGCCGAAGTGATCTTCAACGGCGTGCAGACGGTGTGGAACGGCATCAAGCTTTGCCCGGACAAGGAACTCAGCCTCGCCTGCTACAAAGTGTACAACGATTGGATGGTGGAGTTCCAAGAGACCGACCCTACTCGCTTCATCTGCAATGCAACGCTACCCACGACCGGTCTTAAAGATTGCATGGACGAACTGGAGCGCGTCCATAAGATGGGGCTGCGCACCGTGCAGCTCGAAGCCTATCCGAGCGGCGACTTTGCCAACCCGACACCTGAAGACGATAAGTTCTGGGCGATGTGCGTAGAAATGGATATTCCTGTAAATCTGCACGTGTGTTTCTTCATGCCGGCGGGCGACTTGCTTGTGAAGCCCGAGGCGAACGCTGTCGCCGAGATGCATAAAAAGATGAAGGTCACGCGCGGCATCGACACCGCTGCGGGCCAATTCCCAACGGTTTTGCAGCGCATGACCGCCAGCGGCGTGTTCGAGCGCTTTCCAAAGCTGAAGTTCATCGGTTCGGAAGTGCACGCGGGTTGGGTGCCGTACTTCATGGAGAAGTGGGACGAGTCCGTGCGGCGCAATCGCGCCGAATGGGCGCAGCCGCTTTTACCGAGCGAATACATCAACCGGAATGTCTGGTTCGTCTACACCGTGGACGAAATGGGCTTGGAGAACCGCTATTCGATCGGCGTCGATCGGATCATGTGGGGCCCGGATTTCCCGCACTCATCGAGCTGCTGGCCGTTGGACTATCAAGTGGGGCGCGAAGTTTTGGAGCGCGCCGGCGCAACTGAAAGCGAGATTGAGCGCATCATGTGGAAGACCTGCGCGGACGTTTTCAAGCTGCCTTATGGTGAGCCCTCGAAGCTCAGCCTCCAGGCATAGGCGGCTCACTCGGCGCGCCGGCGTCCTCGTTAAACTGTAAGAGCGGAATTCGGTAACGTCTTGACGTCATGGCCATCCAACACAGCGGCCTAGGCGACGGCAAGGTAATGGAGATGCAATGAAATGTCGGATACGAAGTACAATTTGATTTCGGCTGAGTCTCACATTCTTGAGCCGGCCGATCTGTTTGAGAAGCGCGTGCCTTCTTTTTTGAAGGATCGCGCCCCGAAGCTGCGCGATTTCAAGGGCGGTGCCGCATGGTTCGTCGCAGACGACATTGAGCCGGTGACGCTGCCGCGTACGGCGAAGACGGGCTCGGGCTATCGCGAAGGAACGCCGCGCACGACCGATGGGCCGATCTCCTATAGCGAGGTGTTGCCAGCGCTCTATGACCCTGCTGCGCGTATCAAAGCGCAATACAGCGACAGCGTTGATGCCGAGGTGCTTTATCCTACGCCAGGCCTGTGGGACGCGATCAAACTGCTTGATGACAAGGAGCTGCAACTCTCTCTTTACCGCGCTTACAACGAGTGGATCGCGGAATTCTGTGCTTACGCGCCAGATCGGCTGATTGGACTCGGCGTAGTTCCGACGACATCAGTTGAGGATGCTCGCGCAGAAGCCTTGCGTTGCGCCACAGAGCTGAAGTTGCGCGGCATGGTCCTTGGCGCCTTCCCAAGCGGCGCGCTGGTAGGCGGCGCCCCCGCCGATGATCCCTTCTGGGATGCGGTCAACAAAACGGGTTTGGTCATCAGCCTTCACGTTGCTTGCGGACCGGATAAGTCGACCATGCCCTTTGGCGGCATTGCGGGCGGGTTGAAGCCGCAAATCGCAGATGTAGCCTTGCCCATGGTGTCTGCGGGCCTTTTCGACCGCTTCGAGAATTTGAAGCTTGTGTTCGCTCATACTGACGCGAGCTGGGCGATCCATTGGCTCGAATTCAGCGACATGTATTTCGTGCGCCATCGCCACCTAAGCAATCACACGCTGAAACGCGAGGAGTTGTTGATGAGCGGCTACCTACGTAGCCACATCTGGTTCACGTTTCACCATGACCAAACGGCCGTGGCGAACCGCCACAATCTTGGCCCAGCGCACCTCATCTGGGGCAGCCATTTTCCGTACGATGATTCAAATTGGCCAGACAATCGCCAGCAGGCTAACCGGGTCACCGGCGAGGCGCCGAACGATGTGCGGCGCACTTTGACGGTCGAGAACGTCGCTCGTCTTTACCGGCTCCCGGGTTTTGAGAGCGGGTTCACCGAGACGCAAATCACAGAGTTCACATCGCTCGTGCATTATTGAGACGAGCGCGCGCTATCACTCGGGCGCAGCATTTTGGAACGGAAGCTCATCTGTGAGCGGAATGGCAAGGTTAAGCGCGAGGCCTCTGAGGACGTCCGTATAACTGGATGTTCCTGCGCGCTCTTCGGCGAGTGATCTGCAATCGCGGGAAAGGTTGGGGCCTTCGCTTGACCGCCCGCGGCGATCAGGAAGTAGCTGCAGTAGTAGCTGTCAGCCAACATCACGTCGCCTTCGGTAAAACACTTCAGCAGTTCACGAAACAGCGCGTGCTCCCCCCGTTCCCTTGCCCTTGTGCTGCTCCCTAAAGAGCTTACCTCGCCATCCCTGCCACGCTGCGGCCTAACCTAGCGCCATTCGGTACAGACCCTAGTCCGGATAATTCGGAAGTAGCGAAGCCGCGTCGGCTCGCCCGGCGTGGCTGCTTTCTCAGGACGCGGTCGCTTGACATCTAATGGGCGGCGAGTAATGTGTTGGCATTAATTGTTCGCTTGCGATGGATGCGATCTATGGTCAGGGTTTCAAACAAGCTTTCCGCCGAGAAGCGTGCGCAGCCCTCAGCGCGCGCATTGCGCAAGCCGCTTAGTGCGGCGTCCGACGTCGTGCAGTTCGTATCGGTTCAGCAATCGACCAAGTCGATGTTGATGGATGCCGGTGAGCATTTGATCGGCAGGCACGGATTTGATGGCGTCACGTTGCGCGACATCTCAGAGTTGGCCGGGCAATCCAATAGCAGCGTCGTGCAATATCACTTCAAGGACAAATCGGGCCTTATCGAAGCGATACTGGAAGACCGGATGCGGCGCAGAGAGAGTTTGCGCAAGGAGCGGTTGGACGCCCTCAAGACGGATGGCGAACTGAGCGATCCGCGCCGCTTGCTGGAAGCTGTATGGCTGCCGTCGCTCGCTTTCCGAGACGAATCTGGGAGGCACGTTTTTTGTCACTTCGCGCTGCAGTGTTTGTTGCGGACGGATTTTCATGAACGTTATCCAACCTACGAAGTATTCGAGATATGGCGCAAACCTCGGCGCAGCACTGCCAGCAACACCGTTCTCGCTGAAGTGCTGAAGCATTTGCAACGACCTTATGCAGGCATACCGTTGCCGGTATTGGCGCGCCGTCTGGCGGCGCTGAGCCTAATGTTCATTTCAAACGTTGTGGAATTCGATAACACGCCGCCAAAGATTCGTGACGCGGCGAAGTTTGATCCAAAGCCTTTTATCGACATGGCGATTTGCGCGCTTTCAGCGCCGCAATAAACACTGCCGCGCAAGACAAAAGCAAAAAGAATTAAAAAGGGGGAGCAATGCCTATTTCGCTTCTGCCGGAATCGCCAGGTGGTTGGCCGGAACGCCATCACGACGATCTGTTCGCGATGCCGCGCAAGGAGCGGGAGGCGGTGCAGCTCGCGGCGCTCAAACTTCGCTTTGAGCGCTGCCGCAATCGGATACCGGCGCTGAAGACACTCGCCGACAAACAGGGCGTTGAGAGAATCGAACGCGTCGAAGATGTGCTGCCGATCTGTTTCGATCATCGCGTCTTGAAGAATTATCCGCTCACGATTTTGGAAAATCGCGACTTCGCCAAACTGACCACATGGCTGAACAAGCTGACCATGCACGACCTCACCAAAGTTGATTTGTCGGGCCTGACGACGGTTGACAGCTGGATCGCGCGGCTCGAATCCTATGGAATGATCATCGGCACGTCGAGCGGCACGACCGGCAAGCTGAGTTTCGTTGCCCGTTCGCTCGACGATCTGCCTGGCTGGCGGGCGACTTGGATGCAGCAATCGACCGCCGGCACAGGCATTAATCCGCGCAGCACCAAGCTCCCCACCTTTACGCCCGCCTATCGCACCGGCAATCAGATGGCGATTAAGAACGGCAGCATGTTCGAAAACGAGATGTGCGGCGGCCCGCAACATCGCCACACGCTGTACGACATGCACATGTCTTCGGATCTCATGGTGCTGTCGGGCAAGATGCAGGCCGCGGAGGAAAAGGGTGAACTCGACAAGCTGAACATCGATCCCGAGCTGATCGCGCAGCGCCGTCAATTGATCGAACAAGGCCGCCGCCGCGCGCATGACGTGGAAGTGTGGTTCGACAAGCTGGTGCGTGATTTCCGCGGCCAGCAAGTCCGGATTGGCGGGCTTTTTTCCGATCTCTACCGCGCGGCTCAGGCCGGAACTGACAAAGGCATCAAATGCGAATTCGCGCCGGGAACGGTTGTCGTCAGCGGCGGCGGTATGAAGGGCTTTAAAGGCGCGCCGGACAATTGGCGCGAAATTATAATAGATTTCTTCGGCGTTGATCGCATCTGCCAAAGCTATGGCTTCTCGGAAAATATGGGCAATGCGCCGATGTGCAGCGCCGGTTATTACCATTTTTTCCCATACACCATCGTTATGCTGATGGGGCCAAACGGCGAAGCTCTGCCAAGGGAAGGCGTTCAGAAGGGACGCATGACGGTGCACGATCTGCTTGCGGAAAGCGTTTGGGGCGGCGTGGTGTCCGGCGACGAGGTGACGGTGCATTTTGAGGATGACTGCGCTTGCGGTTGGAAAGGCCCGCGCGTGGAAAATTCCATCCGTCGCTACAGCGAAATGGAAGGTGGGGACGACAAGATTACCTGCTCGGGTTCGGCCAAAGCCTATGACGAATTCATGGATTACGTGGCCGGGCAATAACCATGAGCAAAATTTACGAAATCCCGATTCTGTCGCGTGGTCGCGTCATCATGCCCAGCGAAGGCGACAGCGTCGAATATGGCGGCCGGACCGGCGCGCGGTTTCGCTGCCCGAACCCGCATAAGCATGTTCACGATCTCGTGCTCGGCGATGCGGGGAAGCTGCAAGACCTGCACGACATGCCGATGTCGAAAGTCCTCGACTTCCTCGCGGCGCTCGGTCCGCGTTTGAAGCTCTCGGAAAATCCGTATCTGCAGGATTCTTTTGAAATGGCGATCGAGGCGGGCGGACTGACCAAGCCTCTCATGACACAACTCTATGAAAGACTGCCGTCGATGTTCGATCGCAAGAGTCTGGAAGCGCGCGTCGAAAAAGCGATTGGGATAAAATATCTCGATTCCTGGGTGCCGCAGGGCGAGACAGAACCAGCCGCCAGCATTCGCGTGCGCGCCGTTGGCTGCCGCCAGTTTCACATCACGGCGGGCAATGTGCCGATCACTGCGCCGGGAACTGTTATCAGCGGCTCTCTCACCAAGTCAGACTGCCTGATCAAGACGCCGTCGAACGATCCGCTCACCGCAAACGCCGTTGTGCGCACCATGATAGACATGGATCCGAGCCATCCGGTCACGAAGCATTTCGCCGTCGCGTATTGGAAGGGCGGCGATGCGTTCATGGATTCCGAAATCATACGCACTAGCCGCATCGACAAGATAACGGCTTGGGGCGGCATGGCGTCCATGCAACACATTCAAAAATATCTCGTGCCCGGTCTCGATTTGGTTGCGATGAATCCGAAATTCTCGCTGTCCATAGTTGGTAAAGAAGCATTCGAAAGCGACGCGACAATGCGAGAGGCGGGCGCCGGCCTCGCCAATGCGGCTGGTAAGTTCAATCAAACCGCATGTTCGAGCACACGTATCGTCTATGTGGAGAGCGACACCGATGAGGACTCGATCCAACGCCTGATCCAGCTTGGCGAATACGTCTATGAGTCATTGCAAAATCTACCGGAGTATTTTTCCACGCCGGCCGACAAGCCTAATCCAGAGCTTGAGGCCGAAATGCGGGCGATTGAGTCGGAAGACGACTTTTACTGGGTGAAGGGCGACACCGTGAAGGGCGCCGTTGTCGTTTCAAAATTCGACGGCAAGGTGGATTTTGCCGGAGAGCTCACCAACCGCGTCGTCAATCTCATTCCCTTGACTGATCTCGCGAGCATGCTCGGTGAAATCAACGACCGATCGCAAACCATTGGCGTATATCCGGCAAGTCTTCGCGTTCGCCTTCGCGACCAGCTCGCCATTCGCGGTGCGCAGCGGATGTTGTTGCTGTCCTCGCAGATACGCGACGCCGTTGAAGAAGGCGCAGTCGCAGCGCTGCCGCACGATGGCAACGAGACGTTGCGCCGCCAGGTGCGATGGATGATTGACCAGGGACCGGAGGCTTAGTGCGGCGTCATGGATGAAAGGTGCCGATCAATTGCTCACCGGCATCCATCAACATCGACTTGGTCGATTGCTGAACCGATACGAACTGCGCGACGTCGGACGCCGCACTAAGCGCCTTGCGCGCGCTGAGGGCTGCGCACACTTCTCGGCGGAAAGCCTATTTGAAACCCTGACCATAGATCGCAGAGCTGGCTCGGTTTGTCGGCCCTTCGTGCGCCATCGGAGATCGGTTGCGATGGGACTGACAGCACCAGGCGGGGCTTTTATCCCCAGACTTTCGCCGGCTGGTTCTTTTCAGCTTCCCATTTGACGACTTCGTCCTGGGCAAGCTTCTCCATTGTCTCCTCGCTGTAACCGAGCTGTGCGAGCAGGCTGCGCGTGTACTCGCCGAATTCGGAGTAAGGCATGCCGTGCGCCGGGGTGACCGAGAACTTCAGCATCGGCGCATAGCGACGGTACTTGCCGAACGCCGGATGTTCGGTGGGCACTGTGTAGCCCACGCCCAGCGCCAGTGGATCGCGGTAGATGAACGCGAAGTGCGACATCTCGTCGGCGGTGACGCAGCCGACACCCGCGGCGACCATGCGTGTTTCCCAATCCTTCGCGGTGCGTTTCTGAAACGTCTCTTCAAGAATCGCCTGCAGTTGCGCATCGTTTTGGCGGCGGGCCGCGCGGGTGGTGAAACGCGCATCGGTGATGAGATCCCCGCGGTCGGCGACTTCGCAGAAGCGGGCAAACTCGCTATCGCGCTCGGCCGACAGGAACACCCAGAGCGGATTCTGGTTCGTGTAAGGTGCCAACGTCGACTTGTCGGTTACCGGCGCACATTGGTAGAGCCGGTAGGTTGCGCCCATGCCGCGTTGGCCCTTGTCCATCCGACGGCGGGCCGGCTTGCCCTCGTAGTAGAGCGCATCTTCGTAGTTGTGCAGCAGGTTCGAGATGATCATTGCCGATTCAACGTACTGGCCCTGGCCGGTACGGTGCTGGGCATAAATGCCCAGCATCATGGCGGCGGCGCAGCCAGCGGCGGCGATCGGATCGGCGCCGGTCTCGGACAGCGGATTGTTGCCCTCGCCCGCCTGGAAGATTGTCGTGCCGGTGAACGCGGTGATCACCGGGTCGATCGCCGGCAGGCGGTTGAATGGACCGGTGCTGCCGTAGGAAGCGCCGTACTGATAGACCAGCTTCGGATTGAGCTTGCGCAGCGTAGCTTCGTCCATGCCCAGGCTTTCGGGCACGCCCAGGCGGAAGTTATGGATGAAGACGTCGGCGCCCTCGACCAGCTTGTGCAGTATCTCGCGGCCGCGCTCGTCCTTCAGGTTGAGCGCGATGCTCTGCTTGCCCGACATGGCGCGGACCATATTGTTCTGACCAAGGTTGAGCACAGGATCGCCCGTGCCCGCGCGACCAAGCAAGCGATAGGGATCAGAACGCAATGGCTCGATCTTGATAACGCGCGCGCCCAACTCGCCCAGCAACGCGGTGGCGAACGGTGTCGCGTAATAATAGGCGGCTTCGATGATCGTTACGCCTTCCAGCGGGCTCGACAGCTTCACGCCGGTCGGTACCGGCACCGGGGCCGGAGTCAGAGGGCTACTCAGCACCGCCTCGGTATCCTGGCCGGGGCGCGGCGCCGAGCTGCGCACCTCCGCCGGAGCGCCGGAAATCCGGGCCAGCGGACCGAATTCGATGACCTTGCCGACCTTGGGATCCTCCACCGTCGCGAGCAGGCCCGATTCGATGACTTGCGGATGCCGCAGCGCTTCCTGCGTTGTCTGGACGACGTTGCCGCAGACGTCGCCGTTGGCGACGTAGGCCTCCATCCATTCGGCCGCGGTCTTCTCCTTGAACCGCGCCTGGATAAGGCGGATCAGCTCTTGCTTGGCCGCCTCCTCCGGGAAGGTGTGCGGCGCCTTCTTGAAGCGCTCGTCTTCCCAGATCCATTTGAACCCGATCGCATCGATCCAGGCGGGGAAAAAGTGCGGTTCGGTGTGCGAGTGCACCACCCACTTGCCGTCCTTGCACTGCATGCGCGCGCCGGTGAGATTGATCGTACGCGAATCCATGTGGTGCGGCAGGACGTGCTTTTCGCTCTGCACTTCGGTCTTGCCGGTTGCGCTGGCCTCCGAGGGCAGCTCCTCGCCTTCGCGCAGCAGCCAGCGCACGGTCGGGTTCTGGCGGCAGGCCAGCGCCTGGAGGAAGTTGGTCTCGACCTGCTGCCCCTCGCCGGTGATATCGCGCGCCCGCAGCGCGGCCAGCGCTCCTTGGACTGTGAGCATCGCCGAGAAGAACGTCGCATCGCGCCCCGCGCGAAAGACTGGCCGTTCGCCGAAGTGCCAGCCGCCCTGGTTACGGATCTGACCGATCTTGGCCATCGCCAATCCGTCGTCGGCCATCAGCTTGGCGAAAGGTCCGGTGCGGCCGAAGCCGGTGATGCCGCAATAGACGACGCCGGGATTGACCGCCTGGACCGCTTTGTAATCGAGCCCCGCCGCTTCGGCCTGCCCGGGGGCCAGCATTTCGATGACAAGGTCGACCGACGCTGCAATGCGCAGCGCGTCACGCCGGCCGGCATCTGAATCGAGGTCGAGAACGACGCTCTTCTTGCCGCGATTGAGGAAGATATAAGTGGGTTCTTCCCAGTCAGGGCCGTCGGCGCTCTGTTCGACGCGAATCACTTCCGCGCCGAAGTCCGCGAAGACCATGCCGGCCAAGGCACCTGCGTGACCGGCGCTCAGTTCGAGGACGCGGATACCAGAACAAGCACCAGTCATAGTAAATCTCCTAGGCCGTGCTGAAAAAGGACTTCAGCCATAAGCGTGCTGTGGCGAGCGGTGACAATCAAGGCATCGAGATCGTCGACGCGCTCGAAAAGCGCCTTAATTTGGTCGCGGTTGGTTACGTCGCATGCCATTGTCTCGATCGCGCCGCCGAATCCCAAGGCGACCGCTTTGACACTTTCGCGCGACCGGTTAGCAAGAAGAAGCCGGCCCCTCGGCGCGAGCTGCACGGCGACTGCGCGGCCGATGCCCGAACCGCCGCCGATCAATACGTTGGTCATAACAAGTTCTCTCCTTCATGCAATGCGGACACCAGCCGGTCAGGTTTTCTAGTTCACTCGATCCTTAAGGGCGTTGCGGGACGCCCAGTGTCGAACACTGGAGGTTGCGCCCAGCGGTTTCTACGATTGGCTCAAGCAACTGCTATCAAATCGCGCTCTGGAATACGCCCGGCTCTTACGCCTGACTCACCCTACCCGAACGGCATTGGAACTGCAGGGACATCGAGAATCCCTTCCGATATATCTCCGCTAGGTTCCAGCGGTTCGTTCCCGCATATATTTTGACTTCGGCCGAAATAATGCGCACGAAGCGCTCGTACCGCGCGGCTTGTGCCAGCGCGAATGCGAACAAGTTGTTGTTGTTGCCGGGATAGTGGTCCCGTTCGCAAATAATGAAAGCTTCCAAACGCGTGAGATGCGGGTCCATTCGAGCAATAATACCCACGTCGCAACAGTATGTCCCGCTCGTAGCCAGGAGCACGAAACCTTCGAAACTCACGCGTTTCCGCTGAGGGCTGCTGGAGCATCGCAAATCCCTTCGCATACTAAACAGCACCGTGCGTACGACGCCTGCCATGGCTTCCAGCCTTAAGCAGTGCCTTGAGGACATCACGATATTGTGAAGCTGATTGAGGCTGCCGAAGTAGCCTAGCTACGGGATCAGCCCTGCAAAGAGTTCCGGCTTCATCGCGATGACAAGCGCGATGATGCCGCCGATGGCCAAGCCCATAAGCGAGCCAGCAGCTACTCCGCGCCGAAGCATCTTTTGTTCGCCGTTTGTCATCTCACACCTCCAAAAACTATCGCGACGTAGCACAACCCTGGGCTAAACCGTAACAGTGCCCGAATCCTGATTAAAGGGGACAGCCTTACTATCCAATGCTCACCGGACGCGTATCCGCATGCGCGGTGCAGGAACAGCGTGTATCCCTTCGTCAGCACTACCTGCTTCCACTGATCGCTGCCGAGCGCTCAGGAGCGCTACTCGAGCGCAGTGGCGTACTTTCCTTGCTTAATTGCACGGGAGCCGTCTCCGATGTTATCTAGCAGGCGGTGTCATCCGTCGCTAGTGAACTGTCAAAAAAGTACTGCTTCAGGAAAAAGGAATGGTGGTCGCATGAAAATGACTAGGCTGATACCAATGCTACCCGTAAAGAGCATGCCAGCTAGCGTAGACTTTTATTGCAAGTTGCTAGGATTTGAGATCGAGAGCCGAAATGATGATTGGCGGTGGGCAAGGCTCCGCTTCGACGAGTGTCGTTTGATGGTGGATCAATCTATCAACGCGCACCCGGGCAAGCCACGTGACTCAATTCTCTATCTGTATCCAAAAAATGTAATCGAGTATCACCAGCAGATTCGAAAGAACGGCTTGGCTCTACCGGATCTAAGCGTCACTTTCTATGGACTCACGGAATTTCGACTGGACGACCCGGACGGTAATCACCTGTGGATTGGACAAGACAGGACAGCGGAAGCCTAACAAATGCTTCCAGAAAGACGCGTGCAATGCCACGGGCTTCTGCAGCATGGCGCTGGGGCCACTCGGAATCGCCAGCCCGAGGTTTCGTCGCCGCGTACCCGCTCGAAAAGCGCAGCAACCGTGTGGAACCCTTCCCTCGCTCAATTCACCGAGCGCCATCGACGCCCGCCGCGCAGCTTTAAGTCAGCGGTGTAATTGGAGGTTGGGCCCAGATCACCTTACCCGCATGCGCTTGCAGACCACAGGAACATCGTAAATCCTTTCGGCGCTCCGTCCACTAACCGCCAGCGGAGCAGAAGCGCAGCCGGCCTGCAACTCGATACAGCGATTGGCGCGTTATAGCAGCCCCGAGTGCAGTCCAAGATCCGGCAGCATTGGCTGACTGCTAAGCGGCTTACCCTAGAATGTTTCGTACCGCCTCGCGTTCCTCCTGGACGAAATCGAAGAATGCAGCGATACGGGAGCGTGCCGTAGACCCGGATGAGTCAGTAACTTCCATGCTTTCGTGAGCTCATCAATGGGGCCGAGAAGCTTCACGAGGCCAGCTTCCTCCGCGATGAGCATGGGCGGCGGCGCGATACCGATGCCCGACTTCACTGCCTGGACGAGTCCCAGGATGCTGCTGCTTCGGCTGCCGCGCCGCGCATGAGGCGCAGATTCCATTAGCCACTGCATGAGGCGATGCTGGGACAGGCTCTCGTCCAGACTGGCTATCGTGTGCCTGTTGAGGTCACTCACATCCACAGGCCGGCCGGATTCTTCGATATAGGCAGAGCTTGCGTAAATGCTCCACACGGAGTCAGCCACCTTCCAGCCGACAAGCGCCTCCTCCGTATCACCGGACCGAAATGCGATGTCGGCATCGCCATTGAGAAGATGCAGATAGCGGTCGCTGGTCACGAACTCCACTTGGAACGTGGGATAGCGCTGTGAAAGTGATCGATGAACGGCCTGAGACGGCCGAGTACCGGTTCGGGACACGTGAGGCGGATGATCTCACGTCCATCGGGGCTGGTGCTTCTGGCGCGCTGGTTGAAATTGGGTGCGGACCGCCTTACGCGCCGCTTCGTTGTGATATCGTAAAGCAGTTGACCTACTTTTTGAAGGCGCCTCCATGGCTGGTCTGCATGTTTGCAAGTTGAGGCCTGAATTCGGCGCCGAGATAACGGGGCTGAACTCGGTTACGCCGCTCGATCCGTTGGTAGTCAGCCAGCTGCGGGGGCTCTTCAAAGAGCGCAGCGCGCTGGTCTTCCCTGATCTCAATCCCGACGCACGGTCACAGACCTATGTGGCTGAGCAGTTGGTCGAAGAGCCGCCGATCGATCCCGATGCGCTGCACGCCACAGATCTCGATCGGATTATCGACGTCAATATGAAGGGCGTGTTCTGGGGCGTGAATTACGCGGTCCGGACCATGAATGCAATCGGCGGTGGAGTGATCCTCAACTGGTCGTCACTCGTAGGCCTGATTCCGATCCCGAGCTGCAGCGCCTATTCGATGACCAAAGCCAGCGTCGCGCTTCTGACCAAGTCAACCGCCATAGAATATGGTCCGCACAACATGCGCTGCAATTCGCTGGCGCTCTGGAGCACCCCAGGGCGCCGGCGAGCTCGCCGCCTTCCTCGCCTCGAATCGCGCAGCCTCCATCAACGGCGTAATCATTCCGCCGGACGGCGGATGGGGCGCGATGCTGGCCTGATAGACCCCTTCGCCGCCTGAAAGGCCACCCATCCGCGCCTCTATTGGTGTGCACCCTGCGCCCCACGCGTCCCAAAGGAGCATCCATGGCGACCACGTCCGGCCAACGATCGACTTGGCTTAAGGCGGTGATCATTCTCTCCGCCACGGTCCAGATGGTCACCTATGCCGTGCCCACCCCGCTGCTGTCGCGGATGGCGACCGATTTCCACGGGCCAATGGACGGCTACATGCTCAAGATGATCCTGGGCATCGCCGGGCCGGCGATGATGGTCGGCGCTGCGCTCGGCGGCGTTCTTACCGACATGGGCGGCCGCCGGCCGACCATGGTCGGTTCGGCGATGCTGTTCGGCCTTGCGGGCGCGGCGCCCTTCTTCCTCCACAGCCTCCCGGTCATTCTCGCCACCCGCTTCGCGACGGCGGCGGCGGCGGCGGCCATCGCCACCATCGGCCAGGCCATGATCGGCGATCATTTCCCGGAGGCCGAGCGACCCAGCTGGATGGGCCTGTTCGTCGCCGTCGGCATGGTCACGGGCTTCCTCTGCTTCCCGGCATCGGGCGTGCTGGGCGAGATCGGCTGGCGCGTGCCGTTCCTGATCTATCTGATCGGCCTGGCGATCGCGCTGTTCGCCGTGGCAACCATGCCGCGCCACGCCCGGGCCAGCGAAACGCCGCGCGTGGCGCGTGCTGCCGAGGGGCCCAAGCCGACGCCTGCGGAGGCGCGGGCAGCCAATTACCCGCTCGCGCTGTTCTTCCTGGCCTTCATGACCGGGCCGATCTTCACCCTGCCGTCGATCTACCTTTCCTTCTACACACACAAGTTCGGCTACGACGGCCCCTCGGCGACCAGCGTGCTGCTGACGATCAGCGCGGTAGTATCGGCCTGTGCCGCGATGACCTACGGGTGGGCGCGCAAGCGGCTGTCGACACGCTTCATCTTCGGCCTCGGCTTCGCTCTCGGAACGACCGGCTTGGTCATACTCGCCTTGGCACCCAACATCTGGGTTTGCAGCGTGGCCATGGTGTTCACCGGGATGGCCATCGGCTGCGTCAATCCCAACATTTTCGCCGCGGTGATCGACTCGGTCGACGAGCACCACCGCGGGCGGGCTCTCGGCATTACCCACGCCGCCGCCGCGCTGGCTCCCGCCATCGGGGTCACGGCGCTCGAGCCGCTGGTCTCCCCGCTCGGGATCGGCGGCATCTACCTGCTGCTCGCCGCCGCGGCCGCCCTGGTGACCCTCTCGGTCTTCGTGGGCGGTGCGCTCCGCAAGCGCGTCGCGCCGCCGGCCGCCCCATGTCTCTGACGACGTATTGGCCATCGATTTCGGATCAAAAAAGCATCGGTGCGCGGCGCGCCAATAGGCGCGGGCGAAGGCGCTGACCAGGGCTGCTGCACGGCGCCGGGTTATCGCGAGCAGACACAACCCAAATTAATGTTTGTGAAAGCGCTCTATCCGCACTCTTTGCCGAGGACATGTGCGTGGCTCTCTGCGCCGCTCTCGAATGAGAATTTTCATTCCGCCTCGCTTCCCAACTCAAGGTCTTTGCCTATGTCGATCACGGCCGCGCAGATGAGTTCGTTGCTCGATATCTTTCTCCGCAGACGTTAAAGACAACCAGCCCACACTCAAGGCCGATATCGCGCTCGTCTTTGCGCAGCGCGGTGCACCCGATACAAGTACGCTCGATCACGCTCACGGCCGAAGCGAAACTGGGCATAGAAAGCCACCACCACATCCTCGACTGCATCTATGACGATGACCGCTGCCGCATCCGCACCGGCTTCGGTTCTGAAAACCTCACCTGCCTACGCCGCTTCGCCATCGGCATCCACAGATGCCTACCTCGCTTCGCATCCCAAATTTGTTCGATCCTCGAGGTGATGCGCTTGCTCATCCACAACCTCCGCTTGATCTTCAACTACTGCGCATAGCCAAGAACGCCTGTCGACGCAAGCAGCCTCGAACCACGCGCTCCAACCCTTGACCAACGCAATACGCACCGTTGCGTCGCGGAGAACGAATTAGCCGCGCGCTCTTGACGCTCACGACTTGCAACGAAATAAAGCGTATGGTTTAATTGATTTGGTTAGCGGCTTGGCCCGATGAAACAGCGAGCCGGCAGGAGGAAGCAGCGATGACCGAGATTAAAACTCGCAATCTGCACTCGGCATTCGGGCTGGAGGTGGCTGGTGTCGATCCACGCGCGCCGCTCGATGCAGCAACATGCGCCACGCTGAGAAACCTGTTCGATGAGTCTGGTCTTCTCCTGTTTCGCGACATGGCCGACGACTTGAAGTTTCAAACCTATTTGTCCGAGATTCTGCTCGGCAACGAGGTCTCCGACCCCGACGCGCTGGCGCTGACCACCTGTTATATCTCAAACAAGGAACCGGCCGGCGCGGCGCCGTTTGGGCGGCTGCTTTATCATTCAGATCAGATGTGGTCGCCGAAAGATCGCGTCGATGTTCTTTCCCTTTACGGCAAGGAAATTGAGCCGCCCGTGTCTCCGACGCTGTTTGTGAGCGCCGTTCACGCCTGGGATTCCCTGCCGGAGGATTTGCGCGCTCGGGTCAAAGATCGCGTCGCTTTGCAATGCTATGACGTTGACACCTACAAGAAGCGCGCGGCGGGCGATCCTGATGTGCTTGTCTCCACTTATGGAGGCGGCGATGCATTCGTGATCACGCCGATTGCCTATCCTCACCCGCGAACCGGCCGCACGATTCTCTATGTCTGTCAGCAGACCACGCAGAAGATCGAGGGCGTGTCGGCCGAAGAAAGCGATGAACTGATCGACGCTCTTCTTGATCACATGTACGCGCCGGGGAAGGAAATCACCCACCATTGGCGCCAAGGCGACTTGGTGATCTGGGACAACCTCACCCTGCAGCACGCCCGTCCGAATGTCGCGACCGGCGGCCCGGTGCGGACGCTGCGTAAAACGCTAGCGCCGCTTCCGCGCTCCACCGCGAGGCCCAATTACGCAGCACTCGAAATGAACCGCTAAAGGCTGAGCGCGCGATGTAAACCGATATCAGTCCAGATAATTAAATAAAAGTCGCTGGGGGGAATTCATAATGAACAGACAAATGGATAGGCGCCTGCTGCTGGTCTCGGCGTCGCTGAGCACTGTACTTGCAAGCCAAGTGGCGGCGCAGGCCCCGAACGGGACGGAATTGACGGAAGTGGTCGTGACCGCCCGTCGCGTCTCCGAGCGGCTACAGGACGTGCCGATCTCGATCACCGTGCTGGATGCGGACGCGCTGTCCAAGGCCAACATCGTCAGCTCCACGGATCTAGTGAAAGTCGTCCCCGGCCTGTCTGTGCAGTCGCACTACTCGTCGGACAACTCATCCTTCGCCATCCGCGGCTTCTACCAGGAATCACGCACCTCGGCGACGGTGGGCGTCTACTTCGCCGACGTGGTGACGCCGAGGGGTGGCGGCACGTCGATTCCCGGCGGCGACGGCGCGGGCCCAGCCAACATGATGGACCTGGAGAACGTGCAGGTGCTGAAAGGTCCGCAGGGAACCCTGTTCGGCCGCAACACCACCGGCGGCGCGGTCCTCCTTGTTCCGAAGATGCCCACAGACGAGTTCGAGGGTTACGTAGAGGGCGACGCCGGCAACTTCGGCATGGAGCGCGTCCAGGCGGTGGTGAACCTGCCCCTTTCGGACGTCGCTCGTCTGCGCCTGGGCGTCGACCGCATGAAACAGGACGGCTGGGTCAAGAACGTCAGCGGCATCGGTCCGTCGCGGTTCAATGACGCCGACTACACCGCGCTTCGCGGCAGCCTGATGCTCGACATCACGCCAAACATCGAGAACTACACCATCGTCAGTTGGTACAACTCTGATCACATGCCGAGCATGTCGCAGCTGTTCACCGCCAACCCGAGCGCCGGCGTCGGCGGGCTGGCGCTGCCTCAGGTCGACCGGCTCAACGCCAGCGGCGACTTCTACCAGATCGAGTCGTTCCTGCCGAATCCGCGGGCGTTCACCCGCCAGTGGCAAATTATCAACACCACGACCTGGCATGCCAGCGACGCGCTGACGGTCAAAAACATCATGTCCTATTCGCAGATCCGGCAGATTTTGCGGACGGACATCTTCTCGACGAATTTCCCCTTCGCGTTGGGGGGGCCGCGGGTCGGAAGCATCGTCACCTCGGTGGCGTTCGCGCCGGACGGGTCCGACACCAACGCACAGAACAACGTCACCGAAGAGCTGCAATTCCAGGGCAGAGCGGTCGACGGCCGACTGAACTGGCAGGCCGGGCTCTATTACGAGAGCAGCCTGCCGGCTGGCTACATCCAGTCCTTCGGCCCCTCGATCGGTGCCATCTGCTCGCTGCAGCCGTACACCACGCCATTCAACCTGCAGTGCCTGCCACCGCCGGTGGGCACCGGGAGCGAGACTCTCTACATCCTGAAGGCGTCCTTCCTCAACCTAGGCGCCTACGCCCAGGGCACCTATGCGCTGACGGACAAGCTGAAGCTGACCGCGGGCATTCGTTACACCGACGACACATCGAAAGGCACAGTCTTCCAGCGCAGATATACGTTCCTGGCCACCACTCCGAACCCGTTCGCCTTCACCACTGTGGATCCGAACTTCAGCTGCCCCATCGGCTTTCCCGCGCCGGACTGCCGCATCAACTCCAGGGCCCATTCGGCGAAGCCGACCTCGATGCTGAACGCGACCTACAACTTCAGCCGCGATCTGATGGTGTACGGCACGTATGCCCGCGGTTATCGCCAGGGCGGTGTCCAGCCGCTCGGCGCGCCGAATGCCCAGACCTTCGAGGCGGAGTCGCTCGACGATTTCGAGCTGGGCGCCAAGACCACGTTCCAGGGAACCATCTCGGGCCGGTTCAACATCGCCGCCTACTACGAAGCGCTGAAGAACCAGCAGATCAACTTCGGCCTGCTGTCGACAACTACCGGTGCCTTCGGGACCTCGATCTTCAATGCCGGCCGCTCGCGGATGTACGGCGTGGAAGTGGACACCTCGCTGGAGCTGACCAACTGGCTGCGGATGGACGCGGCTGGCAGCTATCTCAACAGCAAGCTGACCTCGATCGCGCCGCAAGGACCGTTCCCGCAGTTCGATGTTGTAAATCCGTCGGCGGCGAAGGGCGATCCTCTGCCCTATTCGCCGAAGTGGTCGGGCACGATCACCGGCGCCGTCACCCTTCCCCTGCCGGAAAGCGTCGGCAAGGTCGAGGCCACCGCCTCCTACCGCTATCAGGCGGCCTTCGCAACGGCGGCCTCGACTGTCAGCTCGCTGGAGACGACGGAAGTTAAGCAGATCGATCTGAGTCTCGACTGGCGCAACGTCGGCGGCAAACCGGTGGACGTCTCGCTGTTCGGGACGAACGTGACCGATCAGCAAACTTCGGTGCTGCTCCTGCCGCTGTTCAATAGCTTCGGCTTCGACGGACGCTACCTCGGCCCGCCGCGTATGTACGGCGTTCGCGTGCGAGCGCGCTTCGGTGCAGACGTCTGGAACTAACGACTTGCGGGAAGCACGAAGATGATCGACTTCAAAAATCAGGTTGTGATCGTCACAGGCGCCGGTCGCGGTCTGGGGCGACGCTTTGCGCTGGACTTTGCGCGACATGGCGCCGCGGTAGTGGTGAACGATCTTGGCGGCGCGACGCGCGGCGGCGGCTCGGATTCCAAGGTCGCCGACGAAGTCGTTGAGGAGATCAAACGCGTAGGCGGCACGGCGGTGGCGTCCTACGACTCCGTCGCCAGTCCCGAGGGTGGCGCGGCGATCGTAAAAAAGGCGGTCGACACTTTCGGCCGTGTCGATGCGGTGGTCAGCAATGCGGGCATTTTTGACCAGACTCCGTTCGACAGGCTGACTGCTGAGCAATGGCGGACCATGCTGAGCGTTCATCTCGACGGCACTTTTTATCTGAGCCAACCTGCATTCAAGGTAATGAAGGCACAGGGTTATGGACGCTTCGTGCTCATCTCATCATCCGCGGGCATGTTCGGTTCGCCCAGCCAAGCCCATTACGGCGCCGCCAAGGGCGGGATATTCGGCCTGAACAACATCATCGCGATCGAGGGCGCGGCGCATGGAATTCTGGCCAATTGCGTGCTTCCTGCGGGCTCGTCACGCATGTTCACCGAGGCGGCCGGCGGAGAGAAAGGCATTGAATCCATGCCCTGGATGAAGCTCCTCGACGCCGATCTCGTGACGCCCATGGTCGTCTTTCTGGCGAGCCGAGCCTGCACGGCCACGCATCAAAACTATTCAGCCGCCGCGGGCCGTTATGCGCGCGTGTTCGCCGGGGTGGGCCCAGGCTGGTTGTCCGAGGCGGGCAGCAAGCCGACCGCCGATGATATCGAGGCCAATTTTGCCGAGGTGTCGGCTACCACGCCCTTCTATGTGCCATCTCACACCGGCGATGAATCCGCCGAGTACACGGCGCGGCGCGGAGTCCCGTTCTCGGTGCCGGGGGACAGAAAGTAATTCCGGCGCTTCCAGCTTCCTTCACGGAAGCGGGGACACCATCGAGCGCTTAACGGCTTGCCCAACGGCGTCGACGAGCTGAGCCAATGCGCCCCAGCTATATTGCTTACCCTCGAACTCGATAGCCCAGGACTCCGGATCCAGGCGAAAGACTTCGCGTAAGCGCTCAGCGAGTTGCATTTTTGGCCTCTTCAATCGTTACGAGTGTCCGCTTCCGTGCCGCGCGGCCTGACAATGGTGTTCCGCGAGAGCTGTTTGGCCCCCAACAGCGATTTCAATTAGAAATTCAGGCCTCGCCCTCTTCCACCGTCGACGCCACCCATGGTTCGCCATTCCTCGAAGCCGGTAAGCGCCGCCAGCCCGGGATATTTGTCGAGCAACCGGGGATCAAGCGTCCGGCACCAATTCTCCTGCGTGCGCAGGAACGGTGGAAAGTAGGTTGCGATCACGCCGCGGCGCTGCTGATCAACCGTTCGGTTAAGCCCTGTCGCATGGTGCAGAAAGCCGTCCCAGAGCGCTATGTCCCCGGCGCGCCCAGTGATCCGCGCCAGTTGTGACGGCGCCGGCATTTCTGCTGAAGGTTCTTCGGGCGACTTGTGGCTGCCGGGGACGTAAACCGTCGCCCCGTTATCCTCGGTGTAATCGTCGAGAAAGAAGGCTGTATTGACCAGCAGCCTTTGGGGAAACGTGCCTGGCAGAAAACTCTGGTCGGCGTGTAGCCGTCCTATGCCCTGATCTCCCCCAGGTCCGGTGATATTTGCGGACATGGTGCTTAGCAGTACATCGTCGTATCCCAGCAGTTCGCGAATGACCGTAAGCATCACCGGATGCAGCGCCAGATTGACGAACTCCTCGGCACGGTTGAGCAGCACCCATATGCGCTGGTTCGACAGGCTGGGACCGTAGCGTAACGCCGTACCGTGCACCTCGTCCTCGAGCTGCACGCGCTCTAGGGCGGCGCGGGCGACATCGAGCTCCTCAGCGCTGAGCACGCCGGGAATGACGCAGTAGCCATTGTCGTCGAACTGGCGGCGCACCGCCTTCAGGTCGAGTGTGCGGGTGTTGAGTGTTTCAGCCATCTTGTTTCCTGCATTTTGCCCCCGGCCGCAAAGCCTCATGGATCGGCCGCACCTCCAGCAACTCAATCGCGCCGTGACGCAATTCGTCGTTTATCATGTACTGTGACCGTCGCCGGCGAGCGCTGAAGGATCGAACGCCTATGCCCCTGTTGATGCGCGAGTCCATCGTAAATAAGTGACCTTCGGGCTCCACAGCCCTAAACGAAATTGAGGATATCGTTACTCGTGCAGGGCTCAAAGCGTCGCGCCAAGCAATCAGCATCGACAAACATAGACGACGGGCGTCTAGCAAGGGGCCAAACAACACGCGAACTTATTTTAGTTACGGCGGAAAAGCTCTTCGCTGAACTTGGAATAGCGGCCGTATCGTTGCGCGACATTGCAGCGGCAGCCGGACAAAAAAATAATGCGGCGGTTCACTATCATTTCGGTGACAAGGAGAATCTCCTCAAAGAGATTATTCTGTTTCGTGTTAAGGATATTGAGGAAAAATCCACCCGGATTCAGGAAAATCTACAATCAGGGAGCAATCCGCCTCAAGTCGCCGACTATGTAAGGTCATATGTCTTGCCATTCGAGATGTATATCCACGAAGGCAATTACTATCTGCTTTTTTTATCCAAGATCATCATTGAGCGCGGCGGAATTTCCAGTCTGAGGGACCAGGTGACCATAAAAAGTACCGATCTCCTAAGGAAGGGGTTGCGCAAGGCGCTGCCAAATTGCCCGGCAGCAACGATCGAAGCACGATGGCAGATTGTCGTGATTAGCGTCATTCATTCGCTTGCGAGCTACCAAACCGCATATCGA
>Ga0307509_10001464_pt1 | contig 39946 bp, 41 predicted proteins | sample 10_EM_MG_FD_202245 | JGI IMG/M metagenome (GOLD analysis project Ga0307509, IMG submission 202245) | Populus trichocarpa ectomycorrhiza microbial communities from riparian zone in the Pacific Northwest, United States - 10_EM | ecosystem: Host-associated > Plants > Roots > Unclassified | place...
GCGACCACAGATGTCGTCTCGGAGGCCCGTGTAACATTCCCATAATTCTCTTGACCTTATGCGAATGTGCTCCCGAAAGGTTACCCTGCCTAGTAGAGTACCTCAAGGCTACTCAACTATTCCCTAGACCTTGTCCTAGGTTTTCCAGCTATTTCTTTTCAAGTATACGAGACCATACCACCTCTGGTTACCTCTAGGTATACCATTTGGGCTAAGGTGATAGTGATTGTAGCTACCTATCGTAGGGTCGTTACACTGCTTCTATTTCACCAACACCAATGTCCTATCTCCTGAAGTCTGCATAATGCCAGTGAACCTATAGCTTGAACAGATATGCGATATGGCTGCCATTCAGTGGTCGTCGGCGTTGCCTGACAATAAGATTGCAACAGTCCTCTTTCCACTGGGCTTCCCTCTACACAATAGCTTCCACCTCCACTCTAATCGCAGGGCTACTTTCTCCAAGGCTGGAGGCATGAAACAATAAACCGTGGGACTCAACATCCTACACATCTGTTCAAAGGATCCTCCCCATAGACGATAGGGTCAGGAGAGTGAGGCTGCATTTTCCAAAGTGACCTGTCCCCCGAAAACCGAATGTATGGTCACCGCCTGACCTCGACGAGTGCGAATATTACGACAACACTCTGAAACAGGTTCGCGAACACATTTACAGAAAGTGGGAGCTTCTCAACTATCCTGAATACTACCGCTATACGCCCGAATTCAGGACATGCTAGCATTTCATGACAATTAATAAATTCGCCGCCTCCCTTCTACACCAGATGAGGGCTGGCAAAAGCTACCTGAAAGCACAGAAGGACTGGAGAAATCTGGAAGCAAGCGTGCTGTGTCCGACATGTGAGAGCGAACCTGAAACTTTCTAACATATTATAGCGGATTGCCTGGCACTCCCTGATGCCAGGATTGGATAACCTCAAGAAACTTTTGACATTTCACCTGGATCGTTGGTCTGGGCTGAGAATAAAAAGGGATGGGATATGATGAAATGTTTCATTTCTTTCGTTTCATTGAATAAATTCAATTTTCCTAGTAATATGAATGTTTTTCCTTTTACAAGAGCTTCACAGATACAGTCCTGATAAAAGAAGGATGATACTCGAGGAACCCTAATTACAGGGAATATTCACATTGATTTCATACCGCTTGGTATTTTTGGTTTTGTTTATGATATTATTTCTTTTGTTGTGTTTTGTTTTGGGTTTTTATTTGCCATGGGATTTTTCCCGAATGCAGTGGTTGGACCCTGGGGAGTGCTAGTCATGTACCTAAAATCATACCAAGGATTTAACAAAAAAAAAGCTATAGAATCACGGCAAGCTCATCCGGACGTCTTGTATTGCCGTGGGTTGTATTACCAAAGCTTGGATCTTGTTTACTTGTTTGTCGATTGCCTGTCGTTTCCCTGTTTGGGCTGGGTTGAAGGAATGAACGCGTGGGACTATACTCGTACAGTACAGTACAGTACGGTCGTACCGGTATTACACCGGCACTGTAACCGTACCGCATTTGCATTGCTGTGCTGGGCGGCTAGAATGATGGGTAAGGAGGGTGATAATAGTCTGCCGCGGCATCGGAGTGGCGGTGTCGGTCTGGTGGTTGAGATTACCGTATTATTTACAGTATGCTTTGGTCTGGTTTGGTTTGCATTGATGCAGTACTCGTACAGCCTGGCATTATCATTTCGGGCCCCGCCTTCGTCCCACAGCTTCATATTTAACAAAAAAAGTCCCAGAGCTTCATCCACCATTTGGAGGAAATCCTCGGCGCCTAGGATTTAACACGGCAAAATCCGTGCTCCTCGAGCCCAGAGTACCGTAGCCCGCTCGAAAGGAACTCTATGTGAGGATCACTTGATGGCTCGATCCCCTTCAGTAAGAGATGCACTGCTCGGGGGTGGAGGTTAGTGATGGGATAGACAGGGGCTCGGGGTGTCAAAGCTTTTAACCTTTCCTAGAATTATCTGCCAAATTTTAATTAAATCATTTTTTACCTCTGACAGTTGCGAGTACGGGGGCTTCGAGCCCCTGTCCATCCCATCACTAACCTCTACTCGAGTACAAGTACCGTACCGGTACCCCCGAGTACACAACAAGCTCCTTTCCCACGATTTTCCTACCCCGCTTTTCACCTTCCTGTTTGGGAAGGTGGACCCGGGATAAAACACCACGACAACTCCCACGATAACCCTTGCTGAACTTTTGGGGCTTCATAGGCTTGGGTCCCCTCGTGGGTTAAAGACTACAATACCACTTCTGTTTCTCGGCTCTGCTTTGGCTCTGCTGGTCTCTGTCTGTGGCTACTTTTACCTCCTTCCCCTTACAGTCGGCCTCTCGCCTGATGACTGTTTGGGGTTACGTCCCTACTCCTTCCAGTCTACCCTTGTTGGCTAGTCGAACGCTATAACCCCCAGCCGGCGCCACGGCGACCGGGATTGATATTGCACTGCCTTTGGTCCTCACTGTCCGGTCCGCTGGTTACTACCTACACGCAGGGGTCGGCATGCCTGTGCCTTCCCCTTTTGACAAACAGAATGCTTTCTGGGTTACCCGTCACACCCATGTGCCATCCGGGGTCAGGTCTCAGACTTTGCGCCGGATTTTTGTGTTTCAAGGTGGATTTCTTTTGTTGGGTTTCTTTTGTGTTTTTTTTTCAAGGGAATACAGTGTGGGTTTTCTTGCTGCTTCCTGCCGGTGCTTGTTTGAGTGGTCTGCCATATGGTGGAGTTCTTTCTTTGGGCTGGATGTGCGGTTGGTCCCATACCAGAGGGACTTGGGGTGGCTTGTTTTTCCCTAGGCCTGCGGAGGAGGTTTTTGACCGACATGCCTCAGGGCCAAAACGGGGGCTTGTATTTGTCTTTATTGTGATACTTGCCTTTAAAGCGGAGGTTTGCGCCTTTAAGCAAATAACTTCTACGATTTAACAAAAAAAACAAAAAAACCCCCGAGTACACAAGACGGGAGCCAAGGCCAATTCACGTACCAGATTCACGTACCAGTACTCGAGTACTGTACGAGCACTGTGGTTCACGAGTACTCGCAGGGTATTGGTGCTGGTACTATCACTTGCCCATTCCAACAGCAGCAGGAAATGTTGGGCATTTCCTGGGCGCAAAGCGCGCCAAGATTTCCGAATACCGGTGCTTTCGGTGGGCAAGTACCCGAGTACGGTACCGGTATAATACCACGCTCGAGTACCGGTAGTGCGCGCTGTGTCGGTTATGGTGCCTCTGCTCGAGCACTTGTACCTGCCTTGAGTCCCACATTAGACTAAGAACGCTAAGTCCTAGTACGCCGATGGGTCCTACCCAGTCGGTAAGTCTCTTGGCTAGTAATTTCAGCAACTTTTCTCCATACATGCCTGACTCCCTCCTTCCCATACAAACTTTGAAGGCTTCTACATACAACCCTAATCAAACGTCTAAAAGGACCGTCCTGTGAGTACTAGCATGTTCCAACAACTGGTTGGGGAAGGTTTGCAGAAGGGGCTTTAAAACGTCTATTTGTAGGTGTCGCTGCCGCCGGTTGAGGTATCTGTTTGATGTTGGTTATCATGGGCGTAGGTTCCACGGCTCAGACCAGACAAACTTTTCGATTTCAGGGATACAGTTCATACTTGTGCTGTGGACCCGCTTTATTCACGCCCTGTTTCGGGTAGAGATCCGCTTTCGGAGGAATAGCTTTATTGGTATGGTTTTGTTTGCTATTGTATGCAGGCGCAGGCGGTCACTTGGTGATAGGAAGGTTAGTCTGGGTGTGGGTGGGGGGTTGATAAGGAGGCGAGAGAGAAAGGGGCAGGGGGGATGGGCCTGTTCCCCGCAGTCTTAACCTCGGAACATGGTGTGAAGTGGTCACGGGGTTGTGGTGCAACAATGATTTGCATAAATGAAAGTTCAACAGATGTGTGGATTGCTGACGATGGGGATGAGATGGTGAAGGATTCGGGAAAGATCAGGATATTACGATGCTGCCCGGAGGGACATTCCTTTATATATCATACCGGTATTGGCGTTTCATCCGAATTGACCATTCCTTATTTCTGGACGAGATGGATGGATGTATGAGTGGTGGATCTTGGGGTGTCAATGCTCCTGATAATATCACTACCGGTATGATACTACGATTTTAGTATCGCCACAAGTTAATATACCCTCCATTCCCCCTTCCATCTCCAAGGATCTCACTCACTCACTCCGGTTTGATATCATATTGATGCGCGCAGTCGATGGGATGAATCTGCCCTACCGGTGCCGTGCTGTAGTTTCGCTTTACTCGCACCGTACTCGAGTATAGTACTAGACAGCACTCGCTCACAAAGAACTTCTTTTCTTTTTGCAGACTGGTTCAGGTCCAACTCTCTTTTTTCTTTCGCTTTGATCACTTTCCTTCTTTCCCCTTCCTTCCCTTTTGGCCCTCTTTCTTGACACACGCCATAGCCCCTGATCCGCGCTTTCTATTCTCGCCACGAGGAAAAAAAGAAAAAGAGACAAAAAGTGAAAGACGAATCAATGTGACGGGCTGAGATGGGATGGGAGTGAAGGGATGAGTGGCCTGTTCCGGTCTAGCATGTTTTGTCCTCATCATTCAAGGTTGTGATGAGTGGAGGAAAGAGCGACAGCTCATCGCTGCGCATTCGGAGGCCGCCAGATAGCAGGGAATGGGTGCTCAAGGATGATTGAGAGGAAGGGGGAGAGGGATGTTTGTGATAAATTTGTGATTTCTTTTTTATCTATGGATAAGCGGAAGAAGTTTACCTTGGTTAGACTATTGAGATGACGACGGGATGTTCTTTTTTTTTTCTTTCGGCACGATAAATCGATGTCATGCTGGTCTGGGAATGCAATACGGTATATATTTTTGTAAAAGTGGAAAAGGAAGAGGGAAGGGTTTCCTGCTTTTTGAGAGGCGCTCAGCGAGCCTTTCCTTTCGTGCCTGCATACCGGTATCATATCATCACCCCTCTCCCCACTGCCGGTATTGTAGCTTGCCTGCTTCACTTGTCTGTTGAGGAGAAGGAAAGTTCGCCCAGGAAATCCACATCGACCGACCCGCTATTACTCAACAAGCAACGGAATCGCTCACCCTACAGTATCGACCTTCAAGAGCCCTGCCCGCTGCACGAGAAAACAGGACGGAGGAGGAGGAGGGAGAGACTAGCTCCCCCCCACTTCACGAGCCAGGCAATACGAACCTTACTGTGGCTTGAAGTACCTACAAGTGTCCAGATGCAGCTGCTCGCATAGCTCGCGATACTGTCTTATTGAAGATTTGCCCGGTAGCGTAGTAGGGATCTTTGCGCCTCGGTTTGCGGAGAAGGAAAGTCAAGCTTTGTTGGAGGTGAGAGTGCTTGTATGTATGTAGAATTCTTCTCGAAGCATATTATCATATACGGTGCGGTACTGGATCGCTTGCAGCCTTCCTGACGCCGGTGTGAGTGTTGGACGGTTTGATCCTTTAAATGGATATCATGCTCGTACCGTACCGAGGAAGGGGCTTTTTTACTTCCTCATCCATCCCTCATCCCATCTTTCCATGGCTTGTATCATACAATAGAGTGACGGCGCCCCGCGTAGGAATCAAAGTTAGAAGTTAGAAGTTGGGAGCCTTGGCAGCCATGCCCGGGGCAACGCCTGAGAAAAACAAGGAATACCCAATGACACAAACTTCTTGCTTTGAAGAAGTTTTCTTCCCTCTCAAATATTCGCCAAGAGCTCCAACTTCCAACTTCTAACTTTGATTCCTACGCGGGGCGCCGTCACTCTAATATGGATTAGTCTAGAGGGGAAATGCATAGCTGACAAAGCGACCTGCGAATGGAGCTGTTGTTCAGGCCATTTGCGGTTACCATATACGGTAGCCTGAAGCATTATAGGAAGAGAAGCTTGCGAGATTCTTTGAGGTTATAGGGAGAGAGGAAAGGGAAATAAAGGTTTGTGTGAAACGCTCTTAATCTGCTGTGGGCGTTTTTCTTTGTATTTGCGTGTTTGGTTTTGCATCTGAGTTCATCATGATACTGGGGCACACTGTAAAAGTACGGCACTCCACAGTCTCGCGCTCTGCACAGTGATTGCGGGTCGGTATTTGCTTGTGCAGCAGAGACAAGCACTTTTCTTTTCTTCCCTCTTCCCTCTTCCCTTTTCTTTTTTCTTCATTTTTCCCCCTAAACTCCCCCTCTCCCCCATTCATCCGACTCCTAGTGCTGTAGGCATTCCCTACAAAGTGTATTTCGACACTGTTTTGGGAAGAAGGGCACATGTAACGAACATTGGTTTCTTTCTTGCAGACTGAGCATTACACAGATGTCACGACTGACATGCCCTGATACAGTTTTCTACCGCACAAAGTCTTGTTCCCCCTATATTATCGGGAGATATACATTCTCTCCTGCTCTTGGAAGCTTGAAGCCTGCCGACAGGCGCGCGGGCGTTGCTGCCACCGTACTCTACCCCGGACTTGCTCGCCTGTCTGCTGCAGCGAGGATAGACGTGCAACTAGTTTGACAATTCTATTCAGTGGGGAGAGAAGAAAGGAGTGAAGCCTTCCAGGAGCCCAGAGTGAACCGGGAGGAAAGGATCGAAGCAAAAGAAAAATACCCTTTGTGCTGGCTTCTCTGATAATATTACCTGCGGTACTGTACCAGAACCCTCTCCTCCTCCCCCCCCTTCCTCCTCTTCCTCTTCCTCTTCCTCTGCTTTCAACCTCTTGTCTCTTACTTTTTATTTCCCCTCTACAGACTATTACCCTCTTTATTTCTATTAAAAATTTACCCTACCCGCCTTACTATCGGGGTAGGTAGTCTGCGTTCAAAAGGTCACCCGGTTTGTATGGTTGGCCTGTTTGACCTTTTCGTCTTATTTGTTGCTTGATTCAATATTCGTTGATTGTCCCCCCCATTGACGGTAATAATCCCCAACTCAACTCAACTTACTCCTATCTCTGCCTCTCCCAACATCCATCTACTTTGCGCTCCTCCCCCTAATCCTTTCATATTTCACTTCCCTTCCACCCCCCCCCTCCCCTCTCCCTCTTCCCTTACCCTTTCATATTTCACTTCCCTTCCACCCCCCCCCTCCCCTCTCCCTCTTCCCTTACCCCCTTCCCTTCTACCTGCCTGGGAGTGGAAGAAAATTATAGATTTATTGGTGCCCTCTTTCATTGAGGTTCATCTCCTGGGGTGTCATTCACCAGGCTCACACTTAATCTATTACTTCCCCAAGAGGTTGCCGACGCCGTTTCGTCCCCACTAATCTTTACCGGACAGGAACCCTCGCTGCCAATTTTCGCTTCACATTACTCCTAAACTTATCCCTCCAACCACCCTACCACCCCCCCCCCTTTTAGAACGTAATAATAATAATAATTCCGGCCATGTCGCATCTTCCTCTCCACACTCCGCCAACACCACCGCATTTTGGTCTCAGTGACCGGGGTTTCCCGGAGCGCTCTGCTCAAGATCGGTTGCGTGTTACAAGCACTCCTAGCATGAATAAGCACTACTCTGGGGGCAACAATACTACGGGTACTTTGAGCCATAGTAATAACAACATTCAACCTCCTTCCCCGAACCTTTATACCCTGCAGGTAAATTCGCAAAGTGAAGCACGGACTGTCTACACGCATCAAGGATACCCATCCTCGCCTAGAAGACTGCCACCACCATCCCAACCCCTCCAGCGCGACAACTTAATTACACATCAGGGTTTTGATCGTGAGGTCAACGCCGGGAACAACAACAATAGTGGTAATAACGGCGGTGGAGGTCTCATTGCACATCAACAGGTCTCGTTTTCCCACCCCCAAAGATCCCCATACCTCCCTTCCTCCCCGCACAACCACCACAACCATTACAGTCTACAATCCACCACCCCTTCTAGGACCCAACAAGATCAGTTAGAGAGATTACAACCGGAGGCATCGAGCGTAATAGGTGGTTTGGGTCCTCTGGGCAACGATCCTTCTCACCGTTACGATTCAGGATCTTCCTCACCGTATTCTGTTTCGAGGTCCTTGTCGGGAGGTTCTAGCAACTCTGTGCATGACACGAGTAGAGACAGAGGGCAACCCCTACTTTCAGTCCCTGAAACTTCTGGCAGTGCGACTACAACTCCTGCCGCTTCTCCCTCCATGTCATCTACAGGCTTTCAACGCTCCATTCCGCGGACTTCTTCGATCGACTCCGCTATATCATCAGTATCTGCCCAGTCGGGAGCTAATAATACAAGCAGAGATGGAAATCATAGCTCGGCAAAAGATGTCAACCCAACCCCGGCGGAGATCCAATCCTTAATTCAAATGGCTGGGTCGGCCGAGTCGCTAATTGCATATATGATGAAGGAGAAGGCGTCTGCCGCCTCGCAGAACGCGCAATTGTGGAAACTGGTGGACAAACAGAGGGCTATGATTTATGGCCTGAACAAGGATCTGGAACGCTCACTGAAGGATAAAGAGAAGTACAGGAAGGCACTTAAGGAGAGGAGTCAAATTCCACTGCCACCGACGTCGTTAATGAGCACGTCGAGAACATCTAACGAATCGCCTGCGCCGAGCGAGAGCGCCGCAGGCGATTCGCCACAGGATGGCCAACCAAAAGCAAATCCCCTCGTTAGATCGGAATCTATGCCCCTTCCTGGGCGCTCGGGGTCCGATTCGGTCCAGGGCGGTTCGATGGCTCCCTATCCGCTTACGCCCCCACTAGGGCAGGAGCTGGATGGGCCGGCAAACTCTATGGGCGATCGCTTACCTTCTTCCGCCAATCACGGACCGAGGGGCTCCAATGGGCAATCAGCCCCTTCCATCGTAACGCCGTCGTTAGGAAACAAACATCCTGATCAGAATCTTGGAGGTCAGGGTAATTTACAATCTGGAAACCCTCTCCCGCCAATGATGGAGTCGGCTGAGGAGGGACCTGCCCCGTCGAGCAAATTAGATAACCCATACCCGGCCGCAGGTGCTGGGCAGGGAAAGGGACCTATCCCGCTACGAATGAAACTCGGTATCTCAACGACCGTTGCCCCGGCATCGGGGCTCGGGAAATCGCCACTTCGAAAGGCACCCCCTGCTCCGCTGTCATTGGGGTTGCATACAGAATCTAAACTGCATGATGATACTGATGAGGATGACAATGTTTCGATTGACGAGATTGTAGGTTATCAACAACTTTCTTGTCGGAAACCAAAGGAACCGGAGGGCAAGGGATCCGATAGTGATAGCGGAAAGAGTTGGCAACATACGCCGGTGGATAAGAAGGCACCTTCTGATTTCTCGTCCCCCGAAATTGAAGTACACAAGAGCGTATCACCCACGCGGCCAGCTCCCAGTCCCCGACCTCAGGAGAAGCAAGCTTTACCTCCTTCAACCCTTCGGAAGCATAATGAAGGACTATTATCACCCACTGCCGTGGGGTTTGGGAAGGAGCAGTCCGTAGTTTCGCCTGGCATCAGACAACAGTTCGCCAGAGCTCCATTACCTAGCCCTGGATTGCCGAGCTCGCCGAGGCCCATTGACAGACCCCTAGGTTCGCCGATGCCAAGGATCAAGTCACCCGGTTTGCACACCTCGCCGAGAATGAGTGTGAGCCAGGTTCCTTATGGGCCTGGTACTCCTCGCATGGGCACGCCTGTGAGTACTAGTATGCCACTTAGATCGCCGGATCACAAGGGGCATGAGAAAAGTGTTTCGGCGAGTAGCTTATCAAGTGCCAGTGGCTTCACAAAGGCTGGGTCTCTCGACAGATTAAGCAACCTCCTTATCCTACCCTCGGCTATCCCTTCCGTGGACTCCCGCGTAGTATCTTCTAGAATGAAGCCCGCTAGAGCTAGTATGATGCCTGGAAGCAAGCCCCGGCCGCTAAGCGAGGATTCCGTATTTACGCTCGGGGTATTTTCTCGGGCAGATGGGAAGGAATTATTACGGGTTGAAAAGGACGTAGGGGCTTTACCTGCTTTGGATTCCCGATTGAGGGGTTACATCACCTATAATGTTAAGGTTCCTGATAGGAGTCTTTTCTCTGGACATGCTCCGGCTAAAATTGATGCCCGAAGAAATGCCATTGACGAATACTTTTCGGGGGTTTTGGGCGCCACCATGGACGAACGTGCGGCGCTGGCGCTGTGTGAGTTCTTCTCGACGGACGTAGTGGATAATAGCGTTGGTCGGGATTCTGTTCCGATCAAGGATGGAAGCAGCATAACAGGCACGAACCAGGATGGGAAGCCGGTGAAGGAGGGGTATTTGACGAAACGTGGCAAGAACTTTGGCGGATGGAAAGCGCGGTATTTTGTGCTCAATGGCCCGGTATTGAAATATTACGAATCTCCGGGAGGATCGCACTTAGGGCAGATCAAGCTGCAGAATGCTCAGATTGGACGCCAATCACAGAATCAGAAGATTAAGGAAACGGCGGAAGGTGCGAATGACGCGGATAATCAGTACCGACATGCGTTCTTAGTATTAGAGCCCAAACGCAAGGATTCGTCGACTCTGGTCCGCCATGTTTTATGTGCTGAGAATGACGCCGAGAGGGATGAGTGGGTAGAGGCTTTGATGCAGTATGTGGATAAGGGAGGACCAGATGACGATGCCCATTCTACGATGTCTCAGGTTTCCCAGACCTCGGCGACTGGTCGGGAAGGAAAGAAGCGGTATGGACAGAAGCACAAGGACAGCAGAGAGAAGAACGGTGATGATTGTCTGCAGGCGGTGAGTTATGAGGAGACTGCCCCCGGGGCAGCGCCTGCTCGAGGTCCTACACCGGAGGAATTCAATAGACTGCGCAATACTCCCTCGCCTCAGAACTCAAACGTGCATTCATTATCGGCGTCGCAATCTGCCCCTATTCTCAGCAACCACCAGCAAGCACAGGCTATGGAAAATAGACCGATGGTCGGACCAGTCCCAGATAGAGGCCCAGTAGCGTCTAAGCAGATTTCCGGGCCAACGAACGGATCCGTCATTTCGGACCTCGCTGCGTGGGGATCGAAGTTCTCGGCGCCCACTAGCCACGCGGAGCAGAAATCGGTAAAGAAGAGAAGCATCTGGGGATTCCGACAGCGCTCTTCCTCTGATCTCACTAACCAACCTCAAGCTGCACAACCCCCTCAACAGGCCTATGAGAGGATACCTGTTTCTCGAAGTGTCTTTGGAGCTTCGTTAGAAGAGGCAGTTCATTTAAGCAAGCCGATGGGAGTGGACGTTCATCTACCTGCAGTCGTTTATAGGTGCATTCAGTATCTGGATGCCAAGGATGCTGCAAGCGAAGAGGGTATTTTCCGATTAAGTGGTTCGAACGTTGTTATCAAGGGGCTTCGAGAACGCTTTAACACTGGTATGTTGCATCAACAATATATGTATCGGAATATGGCTAACTGAGTCTAGAATCGGACTACAACCTTCTGGGCAACGACGAATATTATGATGTTCATGCTGTGGCTGGTCTGTTGAAGCTGTATCTTCGAGAACTGCCGACAAATGTCCTGACGACGGAGCGGAGAGGGGACTTTGTCAAAGTCACTGGTATGTGTTCTATCACTCGGGTTTTGGATATAAGGCTAACACCTTGTAGAAATGGATGACAAGGCAGCTAAAATCTCGGCCCTGAACGAATTGGTGCATACACTGCCTATTGAGAACTTTGAGCTCTTGAGGGCGTTGTCAGGGCACTTGATCCACATTGTTGAGAACTCTGATGTAAACAAGATGACTATAAGAAATGGTAGCTCTCCCCTCTAATTATATTCAGAAAAGGAATGCTAATTGCTTCTAAAGTTGGAATTGTTTTCTCCCCGACTCTCAACATACCGGCCGAAGTTTTCAATATGTTCCTCCACGAGTACAACCACATCTTTGTTCGTCCAGAGGAAGGCAACCTCGAAGCCCTCCGCAGCCACTATCCAAAACACCCACACCAAAACCCCCCATCCACTCCATCCCCTATCTCCCCACGTAGCCCTTACCCCACACCCACCGACCGCCGCCCCTCGACAGCCGGATCATTCCTCAATCCCAACAACCCTGATGCAACTCCCTTAACCCCAGCACTACGCTCCCCACTGCCGCCATTACGCCCAGCACCCCAGGAACCGCCAATTACCCCGAAACCGCAGTTCGCCAGTTATGAGCCCGTGTACGAGGCTGCTGTTACTCCTACGCCAACGATGCAGCTAGTAATGGGGTTCCCGGCACCGCAACCGATGCTTGGGGATGGCTCTGGGGATAATGGACCTGGCGGGGCTAAGGCTAGGAAGAGAGAGAGCAGTATGATGTTCATGATGGGTAGGAAGGGGTATAATCGTGGGGCGAATAATGCCGGGAGCAGTAAGTTGCTCTTTGTTTATTGTTAAGTTTGGAGTCGGTGTACTGACGGCCTTAATAGCAATGGTGATGGAAGATAGTGTTTATGAGTGACTCCATCCATTTGAATATCCTTTTTCTTTCGTTTCGTTTCTCTGATTTGGCCTGGCCTGGTTTTCGTCAGTAGGTGGTGTGAGCGGTCAGCCCCGCCGCGTTACGTTAATGCCCTTCTCTTCTTTCTCTATCTACCCTCATATCCTTACACTATTATACAACTTAATACAAGTGCAAGTACTGTAATTCTCTTATGTCCGGTGTTCTCTCTCTCCTTTTCACCTCATTAAATTCACTTTTACCCATTCTCGTTCCTGTTCGGTTTATTTACAGGTGTTTTTTCTTCTTTATTTCCCTTTCTTTTACTTTGCGTGCGCTGGGTGCCACGGGGTGGGGGGCGCTTGGAGAGGGGGTCAAGGTGATTTGGGGTGAGGCGGACGATTGATTGGTTGATTGTTAAATTTACTTATGCGGACGGATGGATGAAGCGAAGTGTATAGGCCAGGATATGACTATCATAGCGGGAGTAAGAAGGTGATACAGGTATAGGACAGTATACAGTACAGTTCAATGCAGGCTCGGAAAGGGTGTATATACATTATTCTTACTCTAGAGAAATTTCAATCCTTGACGTGACGTTTGTTAGCTATAAATTTACCCGCACACCCCGCACATACTAGTGGCATTCAAAGTTAGAAAAGGTAGAGAGTAAGAGCGGGCTTGTACTAGAACATGCATTAGTTTACTAGGGGAGATGAGCCAATAGTACCTCTAAACTGATAGTGTTAGAGTTGATATCCCCAAGTTCTGTTGAAACTAGTTTAGAGTAAAAGGGAGTATGTGATGTGAAAAATATTTCCATCGCCCTTGGAGCTATGGGAAAAGGAGCAATCAAAACATCAACCACAATACCAACAAAGTGAAGATGTCATACGATTGCTCAGAAAACTCAATATGAATGAAGGTGGCTAAGGAGGAGACCGAAGAGCTGATCTGATGGCTTGAGGGCCCTGAAAATTTAAATCATTGCTCTGGCTCAATAAGAAGTCCACAATTTTATTGGAGAGCCAAACATGCTGAAGTTGTTGGCTTATTTTCGCTTTTGCTGGTATCATACTCAAGGCATCGCTCCTTGATTGTTTTCTCCTCCTGCCAACCCTCCTGCCATCTCCTTCATCTTCAACTTTTACAAATAATTTCATAGCCACAAACTTTTACCAGTCACAGACCTCGAGACCTCCGTCTACCTGCTAGAATAGTTTAGTAAAGGTAAGGTATTGTTATGGCACATGAACTCATTCTGGACATGCCAAGCTTACATGAAGCTACAAAGTAAGCTAGGTTTTTCATCGTTTCATTAACTTTGAATACCACTACTGGTAGATGAATATCTGCTACCACGACCTGATACGGTGCGATACGATACAGATAACGGGCACTTTTATTGATCTTAATGGTGAACCTGACACAATCCCGCACAGCTTCATACCACCATCTATCTCAGCTCCTTTTTTTTTCTTACCATTTCCATTTCCATGCAATATTGGCCCGTGTAAACTATTCGTGTATTTTCATTCTCATTCTCACTCGCTGATACCGCTTAGTACGGGTCACGAGTAGCAACAGCAGCAGTACTCCGTACTGTTTGTGATATGGTAAAAAAAGAAAGAGGGAAAGAAAAAAAAAACATATATAGAAGGAATCTAAAAGCTATGGTACTGTACAGTAGCGCAAACAACCCGCCAACCAACAATTCACTCCATTCCACCCTATTTCATCCCAGTCCAGTCCAGTCCGGGCACAAATTATTATTGAAAACGAAGGAAGGTAAAGAAAACAAATATGAGGGGAAAAGAACAAAAAATATAAGTAGTGAATAAAAAAGTAAACAAGCAGGCAATCAGGAACCGGTATACCGCGTCAACAAAGCAGACAAGAGTAAAACCGAAGGACAGATGGATGGATGGGGGATTGGAGGGGAGGAAGATAATGTATCGTACTATTCCATCTCAATATCCCCGTCATCGGCCTCTTCATCCTCTCCCTCGCCATCTTGTTCCCCTTCCGCATCGCCCTCTGCATCACCTTCAGCTTCAACCTCAACTTCAACTTCAACCCCGTCCGCATCCGCATCCGCATCCGCATCCGCATCCGCATCCATTTCGCCCTCCCCATCACCTTCCGGATCTCCATCCTCCTCACTATCTTCAACCACCCCGCCTCTCCTGTCAATGACTACATCCTCGCCCAAAGCCCGCCTAGCATCCTCCTCTTCCCACCGCTCTAATCGCCTCTTCGACCGCCTAATCGCCGCCGCAAGCGCAAGCGCCTCTTCGCCGTAATCGTCCTCTTCCGCGTCCGTCGGCGCAAGCCCCGCGATCCCACGATGCGCAGTTCCGTTCCCGTAGCGTTTCGAAGAGTGATGCTCGTTAAAATGCTCGGTTTTGATCTTTTTGACAGGTGGGAGGTCGGGCTCTACGTCCATTGGCTCAGTCGGGGAGTTGGCTGTTGAGTTTGCTATTGCGGAGGGGTCCCTGGTAGGTCTGTTGTTGCCTTCAGTGCTAGTCGCAGCAGTAGCGTTCCCCGTGTCGTCGGCTTCGACGGCAGTCGTAGGAGGGGCGGCGATGGCCGGGGTTGAGCGTATGATTGGCTTTACAGAGTGAATATCATGCTCGTCGTCAGACTTTGCAAACGGGTCCTCCATGTGCTTTATCCTGCGCCAGCAGCGGGAGATGGCGCCTTCTTGAAGGCGGGCCTTACGAGACTTGCGGTCGAGACGTTTGAGTTTGCGGTTGATAAGGTACTCTGCCCTATCCTTACGATTTTGTTGTACTGCAAGTTGGTGAGAGGTCAATGGCCGAGAGCGGTACCCCCTCTCTGTGCCGGGTGGTGTACCGCGGTCCAGTGGGCCTGTGGATGGAGCTATTGACCGCGCGGCGGTGAAACTATGCCCCGAGGCATCACCGGAGGCCTTTGATCCCATTCTGAGAGTAATGCGAGGAGTAGAGTTCTTGACTTCTCCATCTGCTCCACGTTTGCCAGAGCCCTTGGGGCGTCCACCGCGGCCCCTGCTTGGCACGTCAAGCGCTGTTTGTTTGTTTGCTATATCAGTACAAACGCCAACATATCCAAAGAGTAGCCGCAAACATACAATTTCCACTAGGAGTCATAGACCCGTCGGGAGAGCCCTGACCAATCCCGTTCTCAGAGTCGTACACGTATTGAAAATCCGCAGGATTCGAATAGTCCCGTTTCTTACGAGTCGGATTTCGCACAGAACCTGTAAAAATGAGTAAAGATTTCCTTGTAAGTCATTTAGGAGTGCAGAGATGCAGCCAACATACGTGGCCCATTTCCTCTTCCTGATGTAGACATGTTTGTGGGTGGCGAACCTCCAGCTGCTGATTGCTCGTCGTCTTCGGGAGAGGGCGCAATTTCTATTATAGATGTTAGACGTGTCGGGGGACCGCTAGCAATGCGACCAGAAACTAGGGCTACGGGTGTGACTTACGTTTCTTCCCCTTCTTCCCTGTAGAGGGCGCGGGAGCGTTGTCATTGTTCTCCAGCAGCTCTGCATATATCCCTTTAGCAGATGTACAAGTCATTTAACCCTTCTTTCTTTCTGTTTGGCTACAAAGTCCAGATTTTCGACAAAGGCGTACTTACTCTTTCGTTCGCGCCGCATCTTCTCGCCAAACTCGATTTCCGCATCGGCGTCGACATTCTCCTTGGCAGCTTGCTCTTCCGTCAAGTGCTCGAACTGAGGGACCCTGCAAGGCACTCCCCCATCCTTTGCTTCCTGTCCTTGGCCAAAGGGGTTCTTTATCGCCGATTCGGTATCAAAGTCACCCTCAAGATACCACCACATCAGCCAGAGGAAGGCCCTAGCCCTACTATTGCTGGAAAGAGTGCTCCTCATAACCAGGTCGTAGAAATCCCGAGACTCCGGGAAATGAAGCTCCGAGATCTTGGGGGCATAGGTTGAAAGTAGGAAAACTAGGTTTATAGGGTTTGTACGTGGAATCGCGAGTGTCATGAGCTGGTCCAACGTCACCGGCTCCTTGCGATCCTCGCAAGCACCCTTAAGAATAGACTTAAGACGGGGAGCATCCTGGAGCTGCTTGTAGGCGTGTGTATCTGTGTACGATTGTAACGAAGGTATGGAGTGGTATGTCCTAAGTTGAGCTTTCATTTCAGGGAAGACTGCATCAAGAAGGAAAAAAACATTAGCAAACGGGAACCCAACCAGAAAAATAAATAAATGGTCTCACCCTCTGGTAGGAGCGCAGCCACACTTACAATTCAACGTAGTATTCATCCTCCCGACGTTAACCAGTAAACAAACCATAGCCATATTCAGCGCATTAGGTCTCTCGCTCGTGAGCTTGTCCCTCAAAATCTTACTCGTCTTGCTACTCCTCGCCATAGCATCGATATAGACATCTGCGAATGTCTGACCAGCCCGTCGATCATACGAGTTCGTAAAAACTGGTTTGTCGTCGGTGAATATCGCCTGCAAGAACTCATATTGGATATCCTTCCGCCAAAGCGGGACGCCATCCGGCTTCTTTAGGTGCTTAATCTTGCTCCCAGAGAAGAAGGAAGTCTGTTGTTTCCTGGTCGTGGTTCCGCCACTCTGTGCTCCGCCTCCCCCAGTAGTGGTGGCATTCCCATTATGCCCGGATACACTGCTCGTTTGACTGCCACTTGCCGTTGCCGTTGTTGCCTCCGGTGCCGTTGTTGCCTCCGGTGCCGTGGAGGTCGACGACGAGGATGTGTCCGCCGTGACGTAGTCTGTCATTGTGCTAACTCGCCCAGTTCGTTAAGTTTATCTCCTAGTTATTTTTTTTTCTACGAAAACGCGCAAAGATGGTTTTTTGTCCCTCCCCTCTCCCTTCGTAAAGTATATGCTGATGGGAAGGCAGGAGGTATGTAAGACAGAAAACCAAGTTCAAGTGTGTGGTTTTTTGGCTTTTATGAGTAAGAGGTATAGGCGAGGGGAGCTCACTCGATAGTATGAGCTTTTATGTTTCTAAATTATAGAGAAGGGGGGAAGGGCGAGGATGAAGGGAGGTGGTGAGAAGAGAAAGAAAAAAGTTGGATAACAGCGGAGCCGTCGTCATCCAAAAAAGAGAGGGAGAAGAAACACGCGATAGAGGATAATTGTTTCCCTCAAGTGTTGTTTTTCAAGCTCATGCGCTGTTCAAAGGATCTGACCCGTAGCGTGAGGTAAGGGATAAAAAAGTGAAGTCGGAGGAACAATAGTAAAAGGGGGAAAGAAATAAGGGAGGGAAAAGCAGGAGAGGGCGTGACGGAAGAAAGAGGGGGGGAGGGAGAGAGAGAGGGGGGGAGAGAGAGATAAGAGAAGAGGAGCAAGTGAGCGTGATGAGTGTGATGAGAAGAAAAATTGTAAAATGGTGAATGATATAATTATCACCAACTTTGCCCCGATCGACAGGACGAGGCTGTAACTTTCCCATCCTTAGGATATCTTCATAAAAAAGAAAATTCGCAAGTCGCTTATTTACTTACCCCCACAGTACTTACTGTCATACCTACCACTCTACTCGCAATTATCTGACGTTTGTAAAAACGACCGGGTCCGCATATGCTCGCATATGGTAGATAACCCAATGATATCAGCAGTAACAACGCATAAAACTGAAAACTGACCTAAGTTCAAGTACCTGTGAGTTCCCTTCTTTGTGGGTTTCTCGCCAGAAAGTAGCTCAAAGATACTTGTGTTCGGGTCCGACAAACGGCATATGCGGACCCGGTCTTTTTTACAAACATTAGAAAATTGCGAGTACTCGCAAACGCATGACGTTTGTGAACACAACCAGGTCCGCAGGCGCTGGCATATGCAAGATTGGCCAGTAGAAACTATGATAACAACACATCAGAATTAAAATTGTGACCCAAATAGTTCGTAGAAGAAGTCTTGATAGCTCTTGAGAGTACTTGCCACTTGGTCAAGCTCCTACTCATGATTCTAAGGCCAATATCGTGGAAAAATGTATTTGTTACCTTCTTCAAAATGTTAGCAATTAAACCAAAAGGAAAGACAACTTCCATGAACAAAAGAGGGTAGATACTGGCATATGCAACATTAAAAGACCCACGAAAGATGACCCTTCAAGAAATCGTACAGGAAACAGGTGTCCTCTAGAGTACCTGTTGTAATATAATCCAGGAAGCCAAAAAAAGAGTCTGGGGAAACGGGGAATCTGGACCTTTGGGTAGCAGAGAACTTAGCTTTGAAGCCAAATTGCCTAAAGGGGGCCCAGTCAGTAACTACGCTGGCAGAAAGAGATTGTATTGTGAGAGTTACTCTTCTGACAGCTCTCACTCTCGAATGTCATATAGAAATCTAGCTATAGATGGTGGCCTTTATTGTTTCTTTCCTTTGATATCCTGCTTCTAATCCCTGTTCAATAGACTGTATATCAGTAGTGTTAGTATAGATAGCTAATTTAAAACAAAATTTCTAGCGGGTCTTAAGGTGTGTGAGAATAGAGTGAAAAAGATCTTGAAAGAAAAAAAAATTTGCTGGTGGAAACCTACTGAAAAACCTCACTTGAAACCTGAGCAATAGGCAGCAAGGCTAGTATTCTGCCTATGCTATTGCCATTTAGACTAGCATTTAGTAATTGTTAGGCGGGAGCCTATCTCAAAGACTTGCGAGATAACTCAGGCCGAGAATCTTTATTGTAGACGGAGATTGTCTAGGAAGGCTCGATGACTATTATAGAGGTCGGTAGAGTGATAAAAGATTTTCTAGCGTAAACATTTTATATTGATAAGCTCTCTTCTCCATTACTTGAGAATGTTCAAATAGCTCAGGAGGTACCTTGATATTTATATGCCGCGTTGGGGTGGTCGCGGGCTACTTATTTCTCTCATACTAACTAAATATCTACTAACAATTTCCCACGCTTTCAAAAAGTGCGAACACCATTTGATCCTGACAATTCTGTTATATCACTTGACTTCCGAATCGCAACACCATGATTATTCCTGACAGTGCTCCCACACATCAGTCCATTTGTCACAATTCATCTTTGTTAACATGGAGTCTTACTTACCACTGCATACGCATAATGGTTTCCATGATCGAACCAACAAAGGGGCAAGCTTTGTTATCGAACCTCTCAGCATTGCAGGTGTGTCCTGTACTCGACAGCTGCGAGGCGTAAGATAGACTTGTCCCTATAATCGCACCAATGGCGATTATCTCTCCATAATCATATCCTTATCCTATAGTTCTATCAGTATCTGAAGCATACTAATGATGTACGTGAGTTCAAGTATGCTTGATTTCTCAAACTACTTCTTCCAACAACACCATTCACTTCTGCGACTATTATTGCGGGAGTGTAGAGTATATAATGATGTTGCTTAACTATTGTCCATAAAAACGTCCCGTTACTTAGTGGCCACTTCCGCAACGATTATGTTTAGTCCTCAGTAACGTTATGCGAGGTCGACCGATTTGGCTCAAACCACTTGCATAAGCTCGCCAAAGGTCTTCCCTCACATATCATGCAAACGGGATCCGGTCAGGCAGATGGCCGCGAGATATACAGGGTAACGAGGAGGGCTCCAAAGACTAGGTCTTTGGTGAGGGGACGCAACTACGGCGGCATCTGCCTGTGTAGCGCCGTCCCACCGCTGGTGTGGGAGGAGGGTGTTGGCTTTCACCTTTTGAACTCAGAACCTAAGGTTGGGTAACTATAGGTCTTATTTACTAATGGAAGGCTAAGCCTTCCAGTATGCCTAACAGTAATATTTACTGATGAAGGCTACTTTGAAATGGGAGACCTACATCGCCGCCGTGCTGGCAGAGTGCTTCAGCTGCCAGGAGAGGTATCTTTGCCTCAAAATATGAACATTAAGTTCCCCAAGGGGGCAACTGTAATGCTGTCGGGGGCAATTCTTTATGCATATCATGATACTGTAGAATAGAATTCTTATTTAATTTATCTATATACTTGTATGAACTATTGATTGCTAACTACTTTGTTTATTATATATAATAATTTTTAATTTACAATAGGTTCTATACTCCCGTACTATCTCTATACTACACCATATGAGAAGAAGCAGCAGAAGAAGGATGCTGATCTCCAGCTTCAGCTGGAATACAAGTAGGAGCTGGCAGAACTGGAGAGATTTCATGGGATGAGATTGGAATATCCCTATGTGCCAGAATTAAAAGAGCGAGGAAAGGATAGAAAGGGAGGGATTGACTGATTCATTTACCATAAACAGATCCTCAACCCTCTACTCTATCCTTTGACGCACTCTGCTCAAAATACCGACCTGAACCTCCTTCTGATGGAGGACAATGCCTTGGCTGATATCGACCGGTATCATATACTTTCACGGAAGCTCTTGGACATACTGAAGCTAGTATGGCCCCCAAACTCCTCCGATCTCAACCCTATTGAAACAGTATTGTCTGTGATGAGGGATGAAATACCGCCCAGGTTTGGTGTTAGGTGGAAGCCTATCTCAAAGTCTTGCGAGATAACTCAGGCTGATAATCTTTATCGTAGAGGGAGATTGTCTAGGAAGGTGTTAGGCATACCGGAAGGCGCAGCCTACCCTTAGTGAATAAAGACCTATAGTTACCCTACCTTAGGAGTCTGAGTTCAAAAGGACAAGCCAACACCCCTCCTCCCGCACCAGCGTTGGGATGGCGCTACATCGGCAGACGCCGCCGTAGTTGCGTCCCCTCACCAAAGACATGGTCATTGGCGCCCTCCTCGTAACCCCGTATACGTCACGGCCGTCTGTCCGACCGGATCCCGTTCACAGGATATATGAGGGAAGGCCTTTGGTGAGCTTATGCAAGTGGTTCGAGCCAAATCGGTTGATGTCGCATAAAGCTACGGAGCACTAAAGACGAGAGTCGCGAAGGTGCTCACTAGGTAACGGAACACTTTTACAGACAATGGTTAAGCAACACATTTTATACTCTACACTCTTGCGATGAAAGTCGCAGAAGTGAATGGTGTTGTTGGATGAGGTAGTTTGAGAAATCAGGCATACCCGCACTCACACACGTCAATAGTATCCTTCTGATACTGCCGGAACCATACGATAATGATATGACTATGAAAGGATACTGGCTAGTGGTGCGATCATCGTGGCAAGTCTATCTTATGCCTCGCACTTGTCGAATGCAGAAAGCATCTGCAATGCTGAGAGGTTCAATAACAAAGCTGGCCCCTTTGTTGGTTCGATTATGCAGACCATTCTGCGTATGCAAATGGCAAGCAAGACTCTATGCCAACTGTTAGGCATACCGGAAGGCTTAGCTATCCTTTAGTGAATAAAGACCTATAGTTACCCTACCTTAGGATTCTGAGTTCAAAAGGACAAGCCAATACCCCCCTCCCGCACCAGAGTTGGGACATCGCTACATTGGCAGACGCCGCCGTGGTTGCGTCCCCTCACCAAAGACATGGTCATTGGAGCCCTCCTCGTAACCCTGTATACATCGCGGCCGTCCGTCCAGCTGGATCCCGTTCGCAGGATATATGAGGGAAGACCTTTGGCGAGCTTATGCAAGTGGTTTGAGCCAAATCGGTCGATGTCGCATAAGGTTACTGAGCACTAAAGACGAGAGTCGTGAAAGTGGTCACTAAGTAACTGGACGCTTTTACGGCCAATGGTTAAGCAACACATTCTATACTCCACGCTCTCGTGATGAAAGTCGCAGAAGTGAATGGTGTTGTTGGATGAGGTAGTTTGAGAAATCAGGCATACCCGCACTCACACACGTCAATAGTATTTTCCGATACTAACGGAACCATACGATAATCATACGACTATGGAGGGATAATAGCTATTGGTGCAATTATTATGACAAGTCTATCTTATGCCTCGCAGATGTCGGTTGCAGAATATGTCTGCAATGCTGAGAGGTTCGATAACAAAGCTGGCCCCTTTGTTGGTTCGATCATGGAGACCATTGTGCGCATGCAAATGGTAAGCAAGACTCCATGCCGACAAAGATGGATCGTAACCAATGGACTGATGTGTGGGAGCACCGTCAGGTAATTTCATGGTGTTGCGGTTCGGAAGTCGAAGTGAGATAACAGAATTGTCAGTGTCAAATGGTGTTAGCACTTTCGGAAGAAGTTGGAGTTTGTTAGTAGGTACTTAGTTAGTATGAGAACTAGATGTAGCCCGCGACCACCCAGACGCGGCATATAAATATCGAGGTGCCTCCCGAGCTATTTGAACACTATCAAGCAACGGAGAAGAGATCTTATGAATATAAGTTTTTACGCTAGAAAAATCTTTATTACTTTATCTACTTCTATTTTTGAAACATTGGGCCTTCCTAGACACTCTCCGTCTACGATTAAGATTATCGGCCTGAGTTATCTCGCAACACTTTAAGATAGGCTCCCGCCTAACAGTATATTGATAGTTCTCCTTGTTACCAAGGCTCACTATATGATAACTCTCCTCGGCGAAATAAGTGAAGCATTCATTTTCGAACCCTTATCTCTCGCCGATTCTATCTTCGAACATCGATTCTACTCGTTCGAAGAACTTTTAAAAGATTCACCTCATATTCTCCAAATACATTACCTTTTCCCGCACAGCAATACTGTTGCCGCAACCCCTGCAGCTGTTCAGAAGAACGAAGACCTGGTCGAAGAATCAGAGGAGTAGTGGAACATTCCCTATCCCACGAGGGATATAGAAACCTACGGGTTTCCAGACGCATTCTGGAACAACCCATACCCTACGTCCAACAAGGACCAAAAGATTCTGCTTATCTGGCTTAACCCAAAGTCAATTCGATAAGCATCATCAGATACCCTCCAAACAAGTACGATAAAGTATAAAGAAATTCCCAGTGTATCGACGACCTGACACATCACGATCACCAATCATGACAGAAGAAACCCAAGATTCCGAGGTGACCAGTGGGGATGAAACCATCATCCATAGCAGGAGGTGGACTCCAGGCCCGCTGGATACCGGCACAATTGGACAGGTAGCTCTTGGACGACTAACGCGAGGACGATCTAAGACACCAACCCTTAACTTTGTCTCAAGGGAAGAGTTAAACCAATTCGCGGGACACCTTGGAGGAGTTCTCGGAAGATTTAGTCAACGGATAGCTAGAGAACAGAAATCCATGTACCTAGATATCAGACGATTATGTAGCGAAGGCCAACAACAGGCAAGAGCATTAGGAAAACTCCAGCATCGGTTGGAACAAGGTGAGTCCATACTGGTCGGGGAATTAAACATGTTCGAGAGGACCATCGACATGTTGGACCAAGAATCCAAAACTATTCAAGCAGAAATCGTTGCAAAGGTTCAAGCAGAGTTCCAAGCCCAACAAGCTCGCCAAGCAGAACAGGCGGAACATAGCCAGTGACAAGACGAGCAGCTTTGGGACCACATCCTCGAAGTAGAGGAAGCCCGAGCAAACGACATTGCCAATTATGTGTCGGTGATAAATCGACACAAGGAGGAACACAAGGAGGCCGCGAGAGATCACCAAGGACGTTATAAAGCGGAAATAGCAAAACTTGATGATATCCTGAACGATTTAAAAGCCCAAGTAGGAGCCATATCGGCTCCAAGGTCAGCAGCCCCAACTGTAGTTACTGACAATACGGAACGGCCTGTACGGAATACCGACGGAGCTCCAAAGAAACAGTCAAATCCAACTCCTGAACAAGGAGGAAACGGAGGAGGCCGAATACCACCAATGACTATGCACGGGGCAGGAGACCCCGACCCAGACGATGGCGATGACGACGAGGAAGGGCAGGATCCGAAAGGAGGCCCAAGTCGCGGAAATAAACGAAAAGGCCGAGCGGAGCCAGATCCTGAAACGGGGGATGACGAGGAAGACGTCGTAGACGTCATGGCTAAAGCAATCGCAAGAGAACGACTGCTACATACCAAAAGACCCTCCGACCCTCCATGGGTATTCAAAAATAAATCCCACCAAGATATTCGAATATGGTTAATGGCAGTTCAAGACTATTTTGAACGAAACAGCCACAAATGGACCATGGAGGTAGATCGAATCAAATACTCCATGGGACGAATGGAAGGAGACGATGTGGCTCCTTTCACAGACACCTATCGAAAGAAAATGTCGGGGGCATTGGGATACAGGAAGGAAATCGGTTACGAAAGATGGTTCATGTTTGAAGAGAAAGTAACCGAAAGATTTGCGCCTACCCATGAGGCGGAGAGAACCCACAAGTTAATGAAACTTGAAAGATATCATGGTGACATACGACAATTCCTTTTGCGAATGGAGAACCACAACATTAAAGTTGGACTCCAAGGGGTAGCATGGAGAGACATGCTTAAAGCTCAGATGCCGGGAGCCGGACTACTAAGACTATCGTTCGAAACCTATCCCAACGACGAATTATGGCTAGCAGGATTTAAAAATGCCATGATTCAGCACGAGAATCACAAGGAAGATAAACGTATAAGACATGGAAAGGACGAATTCTCGGGGACATCGATAAGTTGAAAGACAAAAGATTGGGCTCAAACAAAGAGCAATCCAAGACCCCCCAAAAGGTATACGGTAGAAAAGCGGGGCGCCTATAAGGGAAAGTCTAAGGTACCCCGTACGAAGACATGGTCAAAAGAAAAGACAGCTACCGACAAAAAGGAGGTAGTACATACAGACTGGGAGAAAGCTCACGACACCATACCTAAAGATGTTCGAAATCAACGAAGGAACAACAAGGCATGCAGGCGGTGTAAAATGACAAACCATTTCTGGAAACACGGTCGAAAGGAGCAATCCGTCGCGACATTCGGTACCAAAAGGTACGAAAGTAATAAACGAAAGCGCGATCAACCCCAAGCCCCGAGAAAAAGTGTAGCTGTCGTGGCTGAACGAAGCGAGGGAGAAAGTTCATGGTTAGTAAACAGAATAGACCGTCGAGTTGCATGGGACATGTACGACGGCGAGACACTATGAGGCACCACCGGCGACGGCGGATGGGTAGTCCGGGTGTAACTCCGGGAATCGAAACTCAAAAAGAACAATGCGGCGCACACCTTATGACTGAGGTCCCAGAACGAGGAGTCTATATCGAATGAACCCCTTGATCGGTGCATCTCCCCCCCTCGTCTCCTCATGGGACACCCCCCTCCCCTCTACTGGTTCAGACCACGTTCCATCGGTGATAACACTAAAACCTCCCGTGATTATGCTACCCCCCCCTACTCCATACTGGGCCCTCCTTGACCTAGAAGCGGTTGGAAAGGCACTGGATACTTTCACAACACTACCCTGCCCAGTGAGACCCACGCCTAACTCCCTGAGTAGGTGGTTCGACATCTCCTCTACACGCCTTACCTCCCTCCTGACCTCCCATGCCCTGAGCAAGCACCCGTGCCCCCGCTCGAAACGATGGTGGTCTCCTCGCCTATCGGCTCTGAGAAGGGAGTATCACAAGTTCGCAAGAATATCCCGCCTCGACCCTTCCCCCCTCAACTGGAGCAATGTGAAAAGCTCGAGAAGAATATACTTCAAGGCCATTGCCTCGGCCAAGAAAATACACTGGTCGGACTTCCTGTTCTCGGCCACTTCGCGCTCCATATGGACGGCCAAGAGATTCACGTTCGGTCCCCCACCACAGAGATTCCCGGACTTACCAGGAGCCTCCGATCCTGCTGGGGTGGCAGAAATGCTCCTTGGCCACTTCTTTCCCTCCAAGCCCCCACCTCCCCCGATTCTCCGCCTCACGCAGCATGAGGACTATACCCCTCTCACCTCTGAAGAAGTATCCAGGGCCCTTTCCAAATCCTCGAACACCTCCGCCCCTGGCCCCGACCACATCCCGTATTTTGTGTGGAAGTCAGTACACTCCCTTAAGCCCTCCCTCCTTCCTTCCCTCCTAGGCCCTCTGCTGGCCCACGGTTTTCACCCTCCCTCCCTCAAGAAAGCACTTGGTATTGTTCTCGACAAACCTGGCAAACCCTGATACGACTCACCCGCCTCCTTCAGGGTTATCGTCCTCCTTCGAACACTCTCAAAAATTCTTGAAAGAATTGTAGCTTCCCGCCTTTCAGCCCAAGCGACGATATGCTTACTCATACACCCCCTGCAATGCGGGTCCATCCCTGGGAGATCCACCGCCGATGCCGCCCTCGTCCTACAACATAACATAACGTTTAGTCCTTCCACCGCCTCTGCTACAAAGTCGCCACTCTCTTCCTCGACGTGAAGAGTGGCTTTGATGACGTGGAGTATCCCTCGCTCCTCGCTCTCCTTCGCAGGAAGGGAGTGAGTCCATACCTAGGCCAGTGGGTGAGCTCTTTCCTCAGGGATCACACCTGCCGCCTGACATTTCAGGGGTCCCGCGGCCTCTTCGCTCCTGTCTCGGTCGGGTCCCTCAAGGATTCCCCATATCCCCCCTTCTTTTCGTCATATACGTATCCTCCCTCCACCTGGAAGTCCCCAGGTCACTTATTATCTCCTACGTCGACGACTTCGCTGTTACGGTGGCCTCCCCCTCCTACAGAACCAACGTTCGCCTCCTTCAAAAATCCTTCTCAACGCTCAAGAGAAAGGCCTCCCCGATCAACATCTCCTTCTCCGTTCCTAAAGCCGAACTGATCCACTGGAGAACCATCAGGAGCAACGAACCGCCGTGCTCCCTTCCGGTGCAGCTGGAGGGTCAGCTTTTTTATCCACAATCCCACCTGAAGTGGCTGGGATTCATCTTCACCCCCGCCTTTGACCCAAGGTCCCACTTTTCCAGGAGGTACACGCTCGCAAATGCCGCCCTGGCCACGATCTGTCGCCTCTCCCCTCCCTGGATCGGCCTTCCACCCTACATTTGTCTCTCCTTGGCGCGTTCACTCCTTGCTTCGATCCTTTTATATGGGTCCGCTGTGTGGAACCCTTCCCCGTCTATCCTGGGGTCGATGTCCGTTTTTTGGCATCGGGTCTGCAGGTGGATCACCAATTGTTTCTCCTCCACCAACATAGCATGTTTGCATAGGGAACCTTGTCTTCCCCCACTACCTGTTCTTATACGTCACCAACGCCGCCTTGCTGGCCTAAGGCTCATCTGCTCCCCTCCAGAGATAAACCCTGCCACAGCACGCCTCTCTAAGTCTGTCCCAACCTTCTCGCCCCACAGGGCCGCCTTATTAGCACATGGGAAAATTACCCCCCAACCTTACCTCTTCTTCAACCTTGACTGGCCCTCTGCTCCGGACAAGGCTAGGAATTCAAGGTACCGGCACAACGCCATCACGGCCTTAGCCAACGCGGCCGTCCCCCTCATACACGACATCTCTACGCTGCAACCCGTCTCCCTCCACTTAACAGACTACCTGCCCCCAGTCCCGGGGGTTGTGCCTTCCTATGCTCGCCTCAAGTTAAGGGCTAAGCAACTCCTCCTCTCCCACTGGTGTGCCACCCTAGCCCCCCCATATTATCCCTATCCGCCCTCGACGCACCCCCATTCCTTCATGGGCCTGGGCAAGTTTGTTGCAGGTAGGATACACCAGATGCGTTCTGGGAAAAGCTACCTTGCGGCTCACCCCTCATGGGACAATCCTGATGCCGACACGTCCTGCCCGTTATGCTCTCAGGCCCCTCAGACCTTCGAATATGCCATCCTTTCCTGCCCCTCCTCCGCCAGTCAGAGATCCCGCCTCCTCCAAGGGGTCTCGGACTTGACTCCGGAAGCCCCAATCTGGTCCGACCAGCAGCTGCTCATTGCCCTGGCTGAGTTCATTCGCACCACTGCCACTGGCTTCCCCCCTGGGATGCCCCCGCTCGCTCGCTCACTCCACACCCCCCCTCCTCCCCTCCTCCCCTCTACCTCTCTGCCCCCCCCTGGCCCTCGAGACTAGTTAGCGCTTTATGACTTTCCTACTTAGCTTTGGCTGCTTTGCAACACTTATTGGTTGCGTTGGGGGAACTGGTTATGTTGGTTTCTTTTGTTGATTGTTATGTTTGATTTTGGGTTTTGTTTTGGCCATATCGTTAAAGATGCATGTCATTTCTTGTACCGTAGAAACAATGAACATATGATTTAAAAAAAAAAAGAAAAAAAAAAAAAGAAAAATTTGATCGGTGCATCTCGGAGAAATGACAGTTAGACGAATCGGAAGAAGCGGAACAGGCCATAAGCAGAAGGAAAAGAATCCAACCAGGCCCCGAGACGACACAGCCCAATGTAATAGTTCATGGAAGTTGACAGCGGAGTTCGATCGTGTTAAAAGAACTGCAACTGGATGAGGAAAGAAACCAGGGCACGGATCGAGGAAAGATCGAGAGACGTTGAGGGCCGGGAACGGTGCAAAAAAGCGAGATAGTTTCCGACTTTGCATACCTGGAAGCTAGCCAATAGCGACGAGACTATTCTACCTCGATCTAAGGGACATGATGGCCCAAAATTACCGGAACCTAGCGAAAGTGGACGCTGCATAGTAGGGGGTAGATAAAAGACACCGGAAGTGAAAAGCTAGGATACTTCGGGTATTCAGACTCACTATCTAGTTTAAACTATCCCTGAGACTGAGACAGGTGCCGCTCTAGCACAAGGGTTCCGAATACGTTGAGGAAGAGCTCGGGCGAGGATAATTACCCGAGCTGTGGCTTTAGTGACTAGGGCACGCTTATTTAAGCCCCTACGCTATCCAAGGCCCAACAGGTTCGGTTACACCCAAAAATGGTATATGGTTGAAGGTACCATTCCCGATCAGTCGCCAATGATCTATGAAATAAGTCAACGATACGGACTGCGCAGGCCTAGTTGCAAGGTGGAACCATTGTGCGAGATGGTAATGCCTAGTATTTGGGAACTCCTCGGCAGGAGGTAAAGACCACTGGTAGTGGGCTGCCCGAAATACTAATTCAGAAAGTTTATCTGAGGAGTCCTCTCTGGATGCAACTGCGCAGGCGCGGTAATAAACAACCATAGTCAACGAGAGGATGCATTTTAAGAGAAAAAACGAAGAACCGGATAGCCCTCAGAGGCCAATACCGAGTTCTCCAAAACATTATTCATGTCTGGAAGGACCTGCCCAATTAGATGTTGAGGGCAAACGCACGGGCATTCATGTTTTATTGGATTCGGGAGCTAGTTGCTTCCTATTGAGCGAAAGGTTAGTAGAACGACTTGACATTCCATACAAAGTCCGAAAAAAACCCATCAAGATAGTCGGATTCGATGAGCTTTCAAGTTCATCTGGCGGACAAAGATATACCCGCCCCATCACATTGGAAATCGGAAATGGGCACAGGTCTCCCATCTCCGCCGAAATAGCGCCCACAGGATGCTTTGACCTTATCATCCCCTTGGATGGTGGTACCATGAACACCACTTATCATATTTAGACGAACCGAAAAAATGGAGTTTCAGAGAAATGACATGTCGAGATCATGTCGAGAATGAGGCCATGAAAGAACCTATTTGAGTATGACGAGACCGTCGCATATGATCCAAAGGCCTAGTATGTGGCAAGAATTGGAAGGATAGAAGAAAGGGATCCCGTAGAGTTAGAAACTTTACCTGGGGAATATGCTTAGTTTAAGGATTTGTTTCGACCGGAAGCGTCAGAAAAAATGCCACCGAGACAGACGTTCGACCACGCGATCAACCTTAAGGAAGGATCAGAACCTCCTTGGGGGCCCGTCTACCCTATGTCACAATACCAGTTAAATACCTTAAAAACCTACCTTGACGAAATTTTGGCTCAAGGGAAAATTACGCATAGCCAGTCACGGGCTGGTGCGCCAATTTTGTTTGTACCAAAGCCCGACGGTCGCTTACGATTATGTGTGGACAACCGACAACTCAACAAATTGACGATTCTCGATAAATACCCTCTCCCTATAATGAGTGAGTTACGAGATCGAGTTGCGGGAGCCACAATTTTCACGAAGTTAGACCTTAAGGATGGTTAGCACCTGATTAGAATTAAAAAGGGAGATGAATGGAAAACAGCTTTTGGAACTTGGTACGGACAATACGAATACAAAGTCATGCCGTTTGGACTAGTCAATGCTCCTGCAACTTTCCAACGCATGATCAACAAGATATTACGCGAATTCCTTGACCAAGGGGTAGTGGTGTACCTAGATGACATCCTCATCTACTCCAGAACACATGCAGAACATGTCGCAATGGTCAAGAAGGTACTTTCGCGATTAATGGAACACCAATTAGCAGTGTCCATTAAAAAGTCCGAGTTCCATGTTGAGGCTGTTGAATTCCTGGAGTATATTGTGGCAACAGACGGCGTGACAATGAGCACAAGGAAGGTGGACTCCATAAGGAAATGGAAAGCACCTAAGTCGGTGAAAGAAGTTCAGATTTTTCTTGGTTTTGCAAATTTCTATCGAAGATTCATAGAGCATTTCTCGAAGATATGCAAACCAATAACAGAGACGCTGAAAGGAGACAAACAAAAGTTCAGCTGGGGACGAGAGCAGAACATAGCATTTGAAAAACTCAAACAGCGGTTCACGTCCGCGCCAATCCTGGCGCATTTCTACCTGGAACGAGAGATAGTAATTGAGACCGACACAAGCGACCTTGCACTTGGAGCAATTTTGTCCCAATTTCAGGACAAAAGACTTCATCCGCTGGCGTTCCATTCCCGAAAGTTAAATTCAGCTGAACGCAACTATGAGATTCACGATAAGGAACTCCTAGCAATATTGGAAGCGTTTATGGAATGGAAACACTACTTATACGGTGCGGATAAACCGATCACAGTTTATACCAATCACCAAAATTTGCAACACTTTTTGACGACAAAAAAGTGGAATCAGAGGCAAATCCGTTGGGCGCAATTGCTTGCATCGTTCAACTTCAAGATTATCTATTGACCGGGGTCCCGAAGCAGTAAACCAGACACATTAAGTAGACGACCAGAGTATTGTCCTGAAGAGGGAGCTGAGCATACCGAACAGTCAATCCTAAAACCAGAACATTTCTCGATAAGTCTTGTACAAGACGAACCGGTTCAGGAAAAATTGACAAAACAGATGCTAGTACAGCAAGCTGCAGCCATTCAAGTAATGAAAATGGCAGCCAAAGCCAAGTTACCATCAAGAGGCTCAAGGTTTTCGGCAGGACACGATTTATACGCTCTAGCAGACGTGCTGATTCCAGCAAGATGACAAAAGCTTGTCGGAACTGGAATTGCTATAGGAATACCACAAGGGACTTATGCTAGAATCGCCCCACGAAGCGGCTTAGCATACAAAGAAAGTATAGGAATCGGCGGAGGATTAATAGAAGCCAACTATACAGGAGAAGTCAAAGTCATTATGATGAATCATGCTAAAAAGAGTTATCAGGTTCAGGAAGGGGACCGGATTGCACAAATGATCATCGAAAAGATAGACATGTCTGGAATGATGGAGGTAGACCACCTACAGGTAACCGATGGGGGAAACAAAGGATTTGGGGGCACGGACCTATCGCCCAAGCAAACCATCACAGTGGAACAAGTACAACCGATCATGTGTCAGCTATATGCAGACAGCAGGGAAAACAAATTATTTAGCGAAAACGATATTGGACGAAACCCATGCCTTACTCAGGAAGAGGTCATGGTGTCAAGCGCTATGATATCCAAAGCTCTACTACAAGAATACGAGTTAGAACTTTTGGAAGAAGTCCGAGAAGCGTCTAACCGAGATCTCGAATGGTTAAGTAGAGAAGCGACGTTAAATGATCTAAGAACCCATGGCAAAGAATTGCCTACAAGTTGGCAATACAAGGACGGGTTCCCCTACTTCAAAAATCGGCTATATATACCTGCGAACGATGCTCTAAAGACAAAGATTGCAAAAGGATGCCACGACTCGAAAGTAGCAGGACATTTTGGGATGGAAAAAACGATAGAGATGATCATGAGAGATTTTTATTGGAAAGGAGTCACCGAATGGATAAAGGATTACATTCGGTCATGTGATGAGTGCCAACACAATAAATCTCCACGACATACACGATAGGGATTACTTCAACCTCTCGAAATACCATACGCAGCATGGAACTCTATCTCAACCGATTTCATTACGCAACTACCGGAATCACAAGGCTACACTCAAATTATGGTAGTAGTCGACCAATTTACAAAAATGGCACGCTTTGTCGGTGTCCCGACAAACGCGACGGCAAAGGACGTCGCTAACGTTTTCCTACGAGAGGTTTGGAAACTTCACGGTCTACCCACAAAAATCATATCCGACATGGATGCAAAATTCTCAGGAGAATTTTGGGAATCCCTATAGAAGTTGCTAGGGATAAAAAGAAAGATGTCGACAGCGTACCATCCACAGACTGACGGTCAGACGGAACGAACCAACCAAGTGCTGGAAGGTTACTTAAGAAATTTCGTCAACTACGACCAGGACGACGGGTATTAGCTGTTACCCTTAGCCGAATTCGCGTATAACAATTCCGCAACCAATGCACACGGAATGTCACCCTTCTTCGCAAATTACGGCTACCATCCACTGACAGAATGGATGAGTGAGCGACAAGCTCAAAACCCGGGGGCTGAGTTGTACAGCCACTGGATGAAGGCAATTCACAAACAAGCGGTAGAAGCGCTAAATTATACCCGAGAGGCAATGAGAAGATATTACGACCGAAAAGCATTACAACAGCCGGACTGTAAAGAAGGCGATTTGGTGATGTTAAATGGAAAAAATATTCGTACAAAACGACCCTCGAAGAAATTAAGTCCCAAGCTCTATGGACCCTTCAAAATCATAGAAGCGAAAGGACAAAGCGCTTTGAAACACGAAATATCGCCTACATGGAAGATACATCCAACCTTCCATGTTTCGCGGTTGGAACCTTATCGATCTTCGATCTGAGAAGGAAGAGAACAGCCTCCACAAGAGCCAGAAGAGATCGATGGTGATCTCGAGTGGGAAGTGGAACGGATTGTAAAGAGTGAAATAATCTCGTATACAAGGAAGGTTTGCGGTCGTAATAAACGAATGCGTGAACTAAGGTATTTTGTTAAATGGAAAGGGTGTTCAGAGGATGAGAACACCTGGGAACCACCTGAGAGTTTAGAGAACGCTCAGGAGCTGATACAAGGTTTTCACCAGGAAAACTCAGATATGCCGAGTAGGGCAGATGTTGAATAGGGAAGAAAGGTTTTCCTCATGTGGACAAGTAAACGCATGAGGCTTTTTACCCTACTACCCGGAGTTCAAAGAGGATTTCATTTGTTTAATGGAAGGAAGATTTTAGAAATGTTCGAGGACGAAGCTTAGAGAGAGGGAGCTCGTGTTAGGCATACCGGAAGGCTTAGCCTTCCTTTAGTGAATAAAGACCTATAGTTACCCTACCTTAGGATTCTGAGTTCAAAAGGACAAGCAAACAGCCCCCTCCCGCACCAGCGTTGGGACGGCGTTACATCGGCAGACGCCGCCGTAGTTGCGTCCCCTCACCAAAGACATGGTCATTGGAGCCCTCCTCGTAGCCCCGTATACGTCGCGGCCGTCTGTCTGACTGGATCCCGTTCGCAGGATATATGAGGGAGGACCTTTGGCGAGCTTATGCACGTGGTTCGAGCCAAATCCGTGGACGTCGCATAAGGTTATTGAGCACTAAAGACGAGGGTCGTGAAAGTGGTCACTAAGTAACGGGACGCTTTTACAGACAATGGTTAAGCAACACATTCTATACTTCACACTCTTGTGATGAAAGTCGCAGAAGTGAATGGTGTTGTTGGATGAGGTAGTTTGAGAAATCAGGCATACCCGCACTCACACACGTCAATAGTATTTTCCGATACCGAGGGAACCATACGATAACCATACGACTATGGAGGGATAATGGCTATTGGTGCAATTATCATGACAAGTCTATCTTATGCCTCGCAGATGTCGGTTGCAGAATATGTCTGCAATGCTGAGAGGTTCGATAACAAAGCTGGCCCCTTTGTTGGTTCGATCATGGAGACCATTCTGCGTATGCAAATGGTAAGCAAGGCTCCATGCCAACGAAGATGGATCGTAACCAATGGACTGATGTGTGGGAGCACCGTCAGGTAATTTCATGGTGTTGCGGTTCGGAAGTCGAAGTGAGATAACAGAATTGTCAGTGTCAAATGGTGTTCGCACTTTCAGAAGAAGTTGGAGTTTGTTAGTAGGTACTTAGTTAGTATGAAAACTAGATGTAGCCCGCGACCACCCAGACGCAGCATATAAATATCGAGGTGCCTCCCGAGCTATTTGAACACTATCAAGCAACGGAGAAGAGATCTTATCAATATAAGTTTTTATGCTAGAAAAATCTTTATCACTTTACCTACTTCTATTTTTGAAATATTGAGCCTTCCTAGACAATCTCCGTCCACAATTAACATTATCGGCCTGAGTTATCTCGTAAGACTTTGAGATAGGCTCCCGCCTAACACAGATGAAGATGGATCGTAACCAATGGACTGATGTGTGGGAGCACCGTCAGGAAATTTCATGGTGTTGCGATTCGGAAGTCGAAGTGAGATAACAGAAATGTCAGGGTCAAATGATATTCGCACTTTTAGAAAAAAGCTGGAGTTTGTTAGTAGGTACTTAGTTAGTATGAGAACTAGATGTTGCCCGCGACTACCCAGACGCGGCATATAAATATTGAGGTGCCTCCCCAGCTATTTGAACATTATCAAGCAACGGAGAAGAGATCTTATCAATATAAGTTTTTACGCCAGAAAAATGTTTTTAATCACTCTACCTACCTCTACCTTTTAGACATTGAGCCTTCCTAGACAATCTCTGTCTACAATAAAGATTATCGGCCTGAGTTATCTCGCAATACTCTGAGATAGGCTCCCGCCTAACAGAAGGCTCAATATCTAAAATAGACGTAGGTAGAGTGATAAAAAGGTTTTCTAGTGTGAACGTTTTATATTGATAAGATCTCTTCTCCGTTGCTTGATGATGTTCAAATAGCTCAGGAGGCACCGCAATATTTATATGACATGTCTGAGTGGTCGCAGGCTACATCTAGTTCTCATACTAACTAAGTACCTGCTAACAAACTCCAGCTTTTTCTGAAAGTGCGAACACTATTTGATCCTGATAATTCTGTTATCTCACTTGACATCCGAATCGCAACACTATGAGTTTTCCTGAAAGTGCTCCCACACATCAGTCCCTTGGTCACGATTCATCTTCATCGGCATGGAGTCTTATTTACCATTACTTACGCAGAATGGTCTCCATGATCGAACCAACAAAGGGGCCAGCTTTGTTATCGAACCTCTTAGTATTGCAGTTGTATTCTGCACTTGACCGCCGCAAGGTATAAGATAGACTTGTCCCGATAATCGCACCAATGGCTATTTTCTCTCCACAGTCATATTGGTATCGTATGGTTCTGTCAGTATCCAAATAATACTATTGACGTATGTGAGTGTGAGTATGCTTGATTTCTCAAACTACTTCATCCAACAATACCATTCACTTCTGCAACTTTCATCGTAGGAGCGTGGAGTATAGAATGATGTTGCTTAACCATTGTCCATAAAAAGGTCTCGTTACTTAGTGACCACTTTCCCAACTACGATATTTAGTGCTCAGTAACCTTATGCGATGTCAACCAAATTGGGTCGAACTACTTGCATAAGCTTGCCAAAGGTCTTTCCTCATATACCCTGCAAACGGGATCCGGTCTGTCGGACGGCCGCGATATATATGGGGTTATGAAGCTGGCTCCAATGACCATGTCTTTAGTGAGGGGACGCAAGTACGGTGGCATCTGCTGATGTAGCACCCTCCCAGTGCTGGTGCGGGAGGGTGGTGTTGGCTTGTTCTTTTAAACTCAGAATCCTAAGGTAGGGTAACTATAGGTCTTTATTCACTAATGGAAGGCTGAACCTTCCGGTATGCCTAACATTGGGCATAAGGATAACAGCTGCTGGTATCTGTGAGGTGATAAAGGAAGAGTGGCTAAATTATCCTATTGAGAGGATTAACAAGGATATTGACTCTATGGCCTCACATATTGAGGATTGTATATGTAATATGTATTCATGTTCCGGTAACTGTAAACTGGAGCGGAGTGCAGGATTTCCTATGTTTAGTTTGATTACTTTGTTTATTTTGATTAGTTTGATTGTTTTACAGCCCTGGAGCTATATTAGGGCCCAGTAGCTTGTGTTAAGTTTAGTTTTGCATGTTTATTGTTTTATTTAAGAACACAAGTGAAGGAACGGTCATGTAAACTGATAATAGTATTGAGGCAGTGTTATGACTCTTAGGTTTTATGTGGGATCACAGGACATGCAGGGCAAGGTGCACTGTCCGGTAATAATCGTGGTTGCAGGATATCTGATGACTATCGCTCTGGGAGAACTCTTGTATTTAAACTCATCGCCTGGCTAGCAGGAGAACGGCAGACTTCAGCAGACTCTTGATTGATGAATATACTTGGTTGAATAGCGATCTCAGAGTTCCACTTGCCCTTTAACTATTATCCCTCTATCTCGGGGTCTCTTGAAGCCTCCCTTAGACCTAGCGCTTGCCGGTCAACTGCTAGCCCTCTATTGTACCTTTTCGTTAGACAGGAGTAAACCTGTTACAGTATACAAGATCACGGCTGAAATGTCTTTAATTTCTAGTTAATTTCCTATACTACTTTCCTTTCAAGTAACTGACTATGAATCGTAATTCCATCTAATTTCTACCTTTTTTTTACTTCTCTCTCTATTCATTATCATACTCTTGTTCTCCAGTTTCTATTCTCTGTTGTGTATCTTTCCTATAATTAAAGTACCTTCATGCAGGCCATATTCACCTGGTCTTGGCACATATGCTGGCACCTGCGGACCTCGTTGTGTTCATAAATATCATGCGTTTGCGAGTACCCTATTGTACCTGTAGAAGGGGGGAAATGTTTCTCCTCTTGCCAACAAGAACAAACAGCCAAAGAGAGCCCACCATATCACAAGTATTATGTCCAAGTGCATCTATCACCCAGTTAGTATCCCCCCCTTATCAACAAACTTATATACTTGAGTACTAGTACTGCACTTCTACCAATACAGGAACACCAAGCATCTTTTCCCCGCTTTTCCTACCCCGCTTTCTGCCTTCCTGTTTAGAGATGTGGAACCCAAGCTAAACACCATGACAACTCTTACCATCCCCTTTGCTGAACTTTTAAGACTTCATAGGCTTACGTACCTTCGTGGTATAAAGACTACAATACCCACTCCGCTTCTTGAATACCACTATTGTGCTGCTGGTATTAGTTTGTAGCTTCGCTTTACCTTCTCTTCTCTTATAGTCCGCTCCTGACCTGATAGCTGTTTGAAGTTACAATGTTTTTCCTTCTTCCAGTCTACCTCCACCTGACTGGTTGAACATGGCTACTTTCTGGCTGGGATCTCAGCAACTGAGATTGGTATTGCACTGCCTCCCGTTCTTACTGTCTATTCAGCCAGTTAAGACTTTCTCTAAGAGGATTGACACACCCAGGCCCTTCCTTACAGGACATGACAGTTGTTTAGGGTTACCTGATAAACCCTCTTGCTCAGCTGGGGCTCAGCCTACGAAAATGGGATTCATTGCTTTTTTCAATAAGGTCTCTTTTGTTGTTAGTGGGTTTCTTTTATGTTTTCTTTCTCAAGAGAATACAGTATAGGTTTTCTTATTGACTCCTGCTAGTCCTGTACTATGTTTTTTTTGTTTTTTTTACAGAGGGGGCTATTTGTATGAGCAGATGGGTAGTTGGTCTCATATCAGACATCCTCTATCTCCACTACACCACCTTCATTCTCCGTCTCCGCTACACCTCCGGCGATTGAAATCTCAACACCAAGAGAAATCATCATCATCTCCATCCACCCCTCTCTCCTCAGACATACCACATTGCCTCTGTCTGAGTGAAGCCATCTGCACCCCCTCTTCCTTTCCCTTCTGATGGTCAGGCCTGGCGAGCTTGTTCCTAGGGGTCGGTCGAGCCTGCCTTCTGCCTCTCTTTCTTGGGCTTGCTTAGGCAGCCCTCCACGGTTGGCAACCCCTTACCTGTCAGTGGTTGGTCCTTAGTCTCGGTCGATCGGTAAAGTAGTTGTCCCTGGTGGCACTGCTCTCTGGTATTGCACTATCTCCTCTGTGCTTTGCTGGTACGGTCAGACTTTTCGAAACATCGTGACCCAGCTTCTGTCGGCCTTCCCCGCCCTTCTCGTGGTGGTTAGCCCTCTGCCCTCCACCTCCCCTACATCTGGATCGGCTGACACCCTACTGCACGCGGCTCTACATCCATATCCAGCCTCTGTCTCCCTTCTAATGTCCTCAGACTAGTGGGCTGATGTTATCCTTTCTTTCCCGGCTCCGTTTCCCGAAATAGCCAACCAGATCTTTCTCCGACTGCCATCAGCCCTCCTTCACTGGGTGACACTTCCCTTGAACTTGGTTGCTCTTCCTGAGCCTCGGCTGACAGGGCTTTATGCCTCTGGGAGCTTTTCTCTCCTTGTTGTGTCCCCGAGCCCCATCATACAGGAGTCACTATTCCTTCGGGAGCTGGGCCCAGTGGGGTTTTACTACGGTTTAGCTTGATAGGTTGTTTGACTTGGAGGAGTGGGTTTGTTTTCCTTTGTTATTGGTGTCTACTGTCAGTTGGGAATGTTTTTCTTTTAGGCTAGGCTTTCGCGGAGGTTATTGGTTCGTGGTAATCAGGCCCGTTTTCTCATCTCCTTGTAGTTTTTACCCATAGTACCGGGCGGAGGTTTCTTTGTCCGGCAGGGTCAAAGGGTTTTAGCTTGGTGGTAGCGGGATGGACGGTTGTTGGAGGTTGTGAACTACATGGCCTATGCTGGGTCGTAAGTCCATTGTACATAACACCGTGGGATGTGCGCATTTATGCCTGCTGGCTCCGATAGAAACAATAAATAAACAAGATTTAAAAAAGAAAAGAAAAAAAAGGTGTTGTATCAGAGGAACTTGGGCTGGCTTGTTTTTCCCCTGGACCTGTGAAGGAGGTTTTTGGCTAACATACCTTAGGGTCTAAATTGAGGCTTATACTTCTAAAACAGAGGTTTACACCTTTAAGCAAAAAATTCTACGATTTAACAATAAAAAAGCTAATATAGGAATACAATTGAAAAATCTCATCATTAGGATTGACATTATTAAATCCTCTGAGTGATTGGCATAGAATACAGCATAGTAGTCCAACCTTCCAGAACCTCCAAGTGAGAAAGCTTGTCCCATCACCTTGAGCCCCAATCCTGTTCAGAGTCTATCTTGGCAGATGGAAGGACAGCAGGGTTGGAAAAGATATAGTAGAATACTGTAGAGGTATGCAGGACCCTGTGTGATACAAGAACCTGCTTCTATTGTCATACCAAGGCACAAGCTCCTTTCCCACGATTTTCCTACCCCGCTTTTCACCTTCCTGTTTGGGAAGGTGGACCCGGGATAAAACACCACGACAACTCCCATGATAACCCTTGCTGAACTTTTGGGGCTTCATAGGCTTGGGTCCCCTCGTGGGTTAAAGACTACAATACCACTTCTGTTTCTCGGCTCTGCTTTGGCTCTGCTTTGGCTCTGCTGGTCTCTGTCTGTG
>Ga0307509_10001465_pt1 | contig 39938 bp, 29 predicted proteins | sample 10_EM_MG_FD_202245 | JGI IMG/M metagenome (GOLD analysis project Ga0307509, IMG submission 202245) | Populus trichocarpa ectomycorrhiza microbial communities from riparian zone in the Pacific Northwest, United States - 10_EM | ecosystem: Host-associated > Plants > Roots > Unclassified | place...
TCTTTCACGCCCTCCCCGCCTCTCTCTTCACCCAACGCTGCTTCTATGATGAATCTAGGCGACCACCGTCGCGATCTTTCCGTCTTGCAGACCCCCCCTTTCATCATCCGACAAAACCCTCCTTCCGCTTCAAACTCCCCTGCTAATGGCACCGCAAATTCCGCCGCTACTCCATCAAGTTACCTTAATAATAGCTCCTTTGACTCGCAAGATCAGTTCGGACTTTCGCCACCTGTTCGGCCAGGCACTGCTCCGTCTACAGGAACTCAGAATTCGAGTGATGGTTACTTCCCAAATGACGACCGAAGACCTTCGGTTGCTTCTGTCGTTACCAATGCCTCATCCACGGGCTCAAAATCATCTATAGGTAGATCATTTTACAGCGGCTACAAGAAGTTTTTTGGTGATAATGACAACAACAATGCGGGGGAGAGTCCTGGGTCTTCTGAGTCGTCCCTTCCACCAAATGCCACTCCTCGTTCGCATTATGGATTTCCAAGGGAGAGACCAACCACTCCCACAAATTCGCGACCAAGGACACCCTTGCCCTCTTCAGATGTGGTACCGTTTATTTATCAAGATCCAGATGTGAGTGGTTTGGGTAGACTGGTGGTTTGTTAGGGTTGTAGGGGACAGTCGCTTATACTTTTGGTTTTTTTTTTGAATTTTATAGGATATTCGTCGTTTGGGTGATGCTCCTGTTCGTGATGCTCCAATCGTCGATAGGCAGAGGTACGGCTCTGAGGATGCGAGTGCGTCGTCATCTCATAGTCACAGATTACATTTGCACCGCAATAGGAATAAAGAGAGGGATAAGGAGAAAGATAGGGCCTTTGAGAAGGAGCTACCCCCTAGACCGTCATCAGCCAGCAAGGACTCAATGTCATTGTCAGGTCAGGACTATCGGAGGGGCCTAAGACTACATTTAGATGGAACGGCCTCCTCACACTCGTCTCAGACGAGGCTCATCAGACCCGGTTCACCGACTCCATCAATAGCAAGTTCTTTGTCCAACAACCCGCCTAAATCCCCTGGTGAAAATGCTCAGAAGAAAACGTCGCTGTGGGACAAGATTTGGAAGAAGGATAAGGAACAGAGCGGGGAATCCGAGAAGGAAGGCTCGATGAGGTCCAAGAGGTCCAAATTTTCCGAAAAGCCAACTGATCCTTTGAATGTTTCTACTAGCGGCATCTCCCCCGTTCATACCACTCCAAAAAGGGGCTCCGGAAGCAACGAGTTCGTCAATCCTCGTGCGTTTGAATACGCTCCCGTCGAACAGATGCCGGCCCGAAAGCAGATAACGGGGAAGGCGCCTGAGAGTTATGGTAGGGTGAAGGCGACAAAGAGGGGAGTTTTATATGAGGCACCTGGTGGAAAGGATCTCGGATCCAATAGGAGGGGTCGTGGATCTAAGGGGTCCGAGGAGGCTGGGACGACTTTTCAGCTTGATGCTGATTTTTCGAACATACACGACATTGTTAAATTACCTGGGCCTGCAGAAGCTTCTGATCCTGGCTTAGACAACTCTTTGCCTGTCCACGAAGAAATGGCGCCACCGGCACCTAGCGACATCACATGGAAACCCCCAGAGAGTTGGGATTCAAGGGACCCCGAAAACGTGGTACCAGAGAAGACTGCCGAGGACGAAGGGGGAGAAGAAGATGCACAGGTAATCATTTTGGAATATCACACTTGTGCCTTATGTTTGGGGAGATGAACTGATGGTTATAGTATTGCATTCGAGTTTTCCGAGCAGACTCAACTTTTGCGACTCTTTCTTGTAGATTGCAAACCTCTGCTACTGAAGTCTTGAATTTGCTTGGGAGGAAGTCTTTCTTGCAGGATGACCTGAAGAATTACCAGATCGTTATGAGGAAGAATGGGGTGCAACGGATACTTGGCCCCAATGAAAGGCCCCTCAAGATTCAGAAACGATTGCTTGAACAAGCTGGCTATACTGAGGATGACCATCTAGATGAAATTGGGCGTGAGGACCATAGCTATATGTGTCGTTTCACTTTCATGATGTCTCGGATGGGAAACAATTATTCCTTGGTATGGTTTCTCGGTTTCTTTTTCCCAAGTTTGGGGTTGTCGGGCTAACTTTGGGGGAACCTACAGGACCAAGACCCTGGATTAGGGAAATTGCAGAAGTACAGCCATGTCGACCTCCAAGGGCGGAATCTCCTAGCAATACCAATTGCCCTTTATCATCATGCGGCAGAAATAATCTCACTAAATCTATCGCGAAATCTCTCGCTCAATATACCAACTGACTTTGTTCAACAATGTGTCAATTTGAGAAAAATTGAATTCCAAGGCAATGAGGCAGAAAAACTTCCACAGAGCATATCAGCTGCATTAAGGTTGACCTACTTGGACATTTCTAATAACCGTTTGGAGGAATTGGATCATGCTTCTTTGGAGAATCATGGGTCCTTGGTTGCTTTGAAAATGGCCAATAATCGGCTTCGATCATTACCGGATACGTTTAACCGATTCAAGAGCCTGAGAAGTTTAAACCTCTCTTCCAACTACCTTTCCACATTCCCACTATTTATCTGCGATTTGTTTACCTTGGTGGATCTCGATATCTCATTCAATTTGATTAAGACTCTTCCATTGGAGATTGGACAGCTCGCGAATCTTGATCGCCTTATCGCAACTAACAATCGACTTACTGGGTCACTCCCTCCTACCTTTTCCCTGTTGAATGGGCTGAAGGAGCTGGATTTGCGTTACAATAACCTCGTTAATGTTGATGTTGCGGCGGATCTACCAAAGTTGGAGTCTTTATTCATCGGCCATAATGCCATTTCCGGATTCCAGCTCTCGTTCCCCAAGTTACGAGCCCTACATTTGAATTCTTGTCCTGTTACCAGATTCAATTTTCCATTGGCTATGCCGACACTCAAGTTTCTTAATCTACAGAATGCCAAGATTGCGGCATTGGCAGAAACATTGTTCGAGAGGTTGCCTAATCTGGAGCGGCTTGTTCTAGACAAAAATCATATCGTCTCTTTCCCCCCACAGATATGCAAACTCAAGAAACTAGCGCATATGAGCTGTTTTAATAATGAGCTTGCCTCGCTACCTAAGGAGATTGGGCAGCTTACGGAATTGCGTGTTTTGGATCTACACGAGAACAACCTGAAAACACTTCCGGGGGAGATTTGGCAAATGACCAGTCTGGTAACTTTGAATGTGTCTTCCAATCTTCTGAGGGAGTTCCCAAAGCCGATATCGAACCCAGCTGCGCAATCGCCCTCGGCAGAGACCGCTTCAATTCTATCGTTAAGCAGGGACGATGAAACTCTAAAGCTAGATAGCTCGAGAAGGCCTTCGCAGGCATCCGGTAGCCTGCTGAGCGTTGGCAGCTCGCCCAGTGGAAACGGCAGGAAAGGCTCATTGGTTTCAATTTATGTCCCTGGGGGAAGGAAGGCGTCTGTGATCTCCAAATCCGGCTCCGAGCATGGCACAACTGGATCCCATCCTAGTACGAGAAAGGATTCCGCTGCCTCAAGCCGTATCTCAAATACGTTCGCTTTCTCCCTTCGGTATCTCCACGTCGCAGACAACAAACTTTCCGATGAGGTCTTTGAGCAACTGTCCTTGTTGTCTGAATTGAGGGTCTTGAACCTTTCCTACAACGAGATATACGATATCCCTTCACGAGCACTCAGTAGATTGTCGTTGCTCAACGAGCTCTATCTGTCTGGGAACGAGTTGACGAGTCTACCGGCAGAGGATCTAGAACATGTTACGTCACTTAAGGTGTTGCACATCAACTCTAACAAGTTCCAAACCTTGCCTGCAGAACTTGGTAAGGTCAGGAAGCTATTGGTATTAGATGTTGGTAGCAATGCCTTGAAGTATAATATTTCCAATTGGCCATACGACTGGAACTGGCAAGTCTTTTCTTTCATTTTGGGCTTATACCACTTACTAACTAACGCTTCTCCAGGAACTGGAATTTGGACCTCAAGTACCTCAACTTGTCAGGTAACAAGCGTTTAGAAATTAAGCCCGATCGAAGCGGCTCTGGTGCTGGACGTGAGCGTAGTATTACCGATTTTAGCCAGCTGTCCAAGCTCCGAGTTCTTGGCCTAATGGACGTTACCCTAACAATACCTAATGTACCTGACCAAACTGAGGATCGCCGTGTTCGCTTATCAACATCGATGGTCCGTTCAATGGCGTATGGGATGGCTGATTCATTAGGGAGGAGTGAGCACTTGTCGATGATTGACATGGTTATTCCAATGTTCCGTGGCAACCGCAATGAATGTGTAATTGGACTTTTCGATGGACAAGCCCTCTCAACTGGAGGGAGTAAAATTTCAAAATACTTGCATGAGCAGTTGGATACGTTCTTGAAAGATGAATTGGAAAAACTTCGGCCCGACGAGGAACCAGGACGGGCTCTGCATCGTGCATTCCTCAATATGAACAAGGAGATGGCCACGGTGGCTATGCAGACAATGGACGAAAAGAATCTCACAGGAGTAGGCTCGCATCGGGGATCTACGGCTTCTGGTGCATTCCTTGGTCCAGATGATCTTGTATCTGGCGGATCAGCTACTGTTGTTTACATGGAAGGCAACAATCTCTACGTTGCCAATGTAGGAGATGCCACGGCTATGCTGGTCCAATCGAGTGGGGAACATAATATACTGACTGAAAAGCACATGCCTGGGGATCCTCAGGAATTGGAGAGAATTCGTGACGCTGGAGGTTATGTTTCAAAGAGTGGGAAGCTGAACGATGTACTTGATGTGTCTCGCGCGTTTGGCTATTACCATCTTATGCCTTGCGTCAATGCTGCGCCTCATATTCACAAGACAAGAATCACGGACCAAGAGGAGTTGCTAATTATCGCTAGCAAGGAGTTGTGGGAGTATATCAGTCCGCAGGCTGTTGTTGATCTCGCACGTTCGGAGAGAGATGATCTGATGCGAGCCGCTCATAAACTAAGGGATATTGCTATTGCGTATGGTGCGACGAACAAAATTATGGTCATGATACTTAACGTTGGGGATCTGAAGAAATCTAAAAGTAGGATGCGTACACAGTCGATTTCAGTAGGCCCTAGGCAGACATACCCCGATGAAGAGGCACTGTTCCCGTCGGTGAAAGCTCAGAAAAGAAGAGGGAAGAATGAGATTCCGGATGACTTTGCGTTGGCTCGCCTCGATGCAGAGGTAAAGGCGCCTGAAGGGGACTTGGCTATGGTGTTTACGGATATCAAAAACTCAACTTTGCTATGGGAAACGTACCCGACGGCGATGCGTTCTGGTATTAAGCTTCATAATAGTATCATGAGACGGCAATTGAGGATCGTAGGGGGCTATGAGATTAAGACTGAGGGTGATGCCTTTATGGTTTGCTTTCCGACTGCCACTTCGGCGTTGCTTTGGTGCTTTAGCGTTCAGGCAATCCTGCTGGATGCGCCGTGGCCGTCGGAGATCATTGAGTCAATTCACGGCAGCCCGGTTCAAGATGCCAACGGCCATATTATATACCGGGGTTTGTCGGTACGGATGGGGATCCATTGGGGCGCTCCTGTGTGTGAGCCGGATCCGATTACGCGTCGCATGGATTATTTCGGACCTATGGTCAACCGGGCTTCTCGCATCACGTCGGAAGCAGACGGTGGTCAAATAACTGTCAGCTCTGATTTTGTCTCCGAAATCAACCGCTGTGTTAAGGCCTATCAGGATTCCGAACTGATTGGAATGCTGTCGCCTGATGATCCTTTTGGAGACGAGTCACTTGCTCAGACCATTGGCAGAGAACTTAGGACGCTGAGCAGCCAAGGCTTCGAGGTTAAGGGACTAGGAGAACGTAAACTGAAGGGACTTGAGAATCCAGAATTCATCTACCTGATGTATCCCCAGTCACTTGTAGGTCGTTTGACCAATTTTGGGCCTCCCAAAGGTGAGATTTCAAAGACGACTATTGATCCCACCGATGTCTCTGCTTTATGGGAAATCTCTCTTAGGCTGGAGGGGCTATGCTCTTCCCTTAATACCGACGGTGTGCCATCTCTGAAACCGCGCGGACTTGACATGACTACTAGATTGAAGCTCCTGGGAGAGAATGCTACAGATCAGGTTTTGATGACTTTCTTCGAGCATGTTGTCACTCGCATCGAGGTAAGTAGCTTGTTTCTGATCACGATTTTCTGAACTGACATGGAACTAGAACTCCATGACAACCCTCTTCCTTCGAAGGATTCTCGCGCCGCCGGGCTGTAACACACAAGAAATGGCGTCCCCCTTAATGGACTTGCTCTCGGCTCTCGAAGCGAGAGTTGGTGTTAATATTAGCGGAAAAGCAATAGCATCAACAGTGTATGATGGAGTCAACTCCTCAGCATCGTCCTCTTATTCTGCTTCATAGTAGATCCACCGCGACCATCGTAATTAGGAGGGGAAGAGAGTGGCCTGTTGTCCATTCGACTGCCATTGCCTCGTATTTACACGTTTTATCCTTTTACCTTTTTCTTGGTTGATTGTTTGCTTACTCGGGTGGTTTCGGCGAAATGGGGTTGCACTGGTTTCTTTGTCGTTTCTCTTCTCTTTTCCGTTAGTTTCCCTCAAATACCTTTACTAGTGCTTCCAGGCGTCTTCTTGCAGCATACGTATAATTCGTCTTCACACATATGAGGGTTGCGTTTTTGTATTCCGTATCTTTTTCTCTTTCTCTTTCTCGCCTAATTGTCCGTTTGCTGGGTGCTAAAACAAAAGTGGGATTTTTACTTTTTCCATTCGTTTTTTTTGGTTTGGCGGGGTGTGGCTGGCTGGCTGGATAGGATTTTGATTTTCTGAGAATAATCGGTTGCTTGCTTTATAGGTGCGGTTGCATGTTTGTTATGTGATATCATGTGCTGGAGTTAGCTGTTGGGGGTATGTGTAATGAGGCATGGAGGTGGAGCGAGGATGATATGAGATCAATGGGGTCGAAAAGGGGGAGGGGGGTTACGGAGGTGGATAACTTTCGCTCGACGTATCTTGATGCATGTAATCCAAATCCTGGTACCTACTGACAATGCCCGTTTGTTTGTTTATGAATGATCACTCGTGGATTATGTACACTACCTTGCTTTTTCTGTTGGTTGGTTGCTGAATTTTGGGAGATTTGCTTCGACCTTGCATTTGATATCATGTGTTGCATGTGTGTACTGTACCGAAACTGATGGCATTGCACCGAATATCAAGTCCTGGTTTTTTGTCTGGTGGTAACTTAGAGGGGCGTTGGGTTCTGTATCCATGGAATCTTTCTTGCTCGGGAACGTGATTGTGGTTCTCAAAGCATCCGTTCAAACACGGGATAGGCAGGTCATGAGCGCCGTATCCCGCCGATGATCTCCACCAATGCAGGTGCTCCCCTACCGACTAGGCACCCCCCTCTTTGACGCCCCCACAAGCAAATGCTCTAACCTCTCCCACCCGGCACCAGCTCTAATCGGTAAGGAGCCCCATTTCCTTCATCCTAGTGGCAGTACAGTACTCGAGTACTCATGGAGGTCTTACGTCCATTGGTCCACATATGCCACCTTCGGGAGAGAGTACAGTACCAGGACCCTTATATATCATTCCACTATCCCAAGGATGTATGTACCGTAGTCGAACTTTATAAAGCATGATCTGAGTAGTATCTACCCTCCAATCAGTGGGGTGGGGCTGAAGCGGAGGCAGTGCGGGGGCCTAGGAGACTAATTAAGGTTGCATGGGAAAGAAGAATCATAGTTTGAAAAGGGGAGGGACGTAAATGTATCGATAATGGCTTAATTTCTGCGCTCTGTTTTTGTTTGGTTGACCGCGCGGAAGGAAGGAAGGAGGAGCTCGAAGGGTTTATGTATTATATCGCGGGTGTGACGGGCGGCTGGGATGTTGGCAGGTGCTCCGAGCGCACACTTTGTGAGTATGATATTGTCTGGTTTGAGATGGCAGTATCATACTGTTTGTGGGACTGTGGTGGCGGCATGCCCATACCATGGTCTGGATATTACGGTAAGAGTTTGCTTTTTTTCTTCAGATCTTTATGTTGGCAAGGTTGGAGGTGGGAAGAGGGGAACAGAAAGCGGGCAAAAAGGAATTGAGTAATTCCTGTGTGGATGGTTAAAGGAGGAGGTTTTTTTTTTGGGGGGGGAGGGGGATGAACAGAGTGGAGCGGTTCACCACGCGCCCATAGAACAATAGTGATGTACAGTATGAGTAAGTTAAGAGCAAAATACTTATCATCCATCACAAACCCACTAACTATGATACCAACAAACTCCAACCACTAAGACTTAAGACACGAGCGATTCTTTATGACTAACTTCTTAGCTTGCCCGAGAGCCTTACTAGTGAAGGAAACTGCAGAGATCCAACCTCCTGTGGATTTTTCCTATTTCTCCTCCCCCCCCACCCACATGGCGAATAGTTCCATAGTAGATCAATCATCACAAGCAGGTAATTAAGCCCCGGGACTGAGCTTCCGAGAATACCCTGGGGATAACTAGTCCCTGGGACCCCAAGCAAGCTGGTAGCAAATCACCCCCCCCCCCCCCAAAACAAAAACCGAATGGCTGTTCCGCTGGTAGAGTAGGTGTGCCCATTGATAAGGAGACTTTGTGTTTCTATACCACCGTAGTTAGAGTGTGTGTGTTTGGGGGGGGTATTAACTAACATGCGTAGCACCATACAAACGCCTACAATATCTCGTCTACATATCATCCTGACCTATAGGCATATATTCCCCGGCTTAAAACACCGGTGGAAAGAGAAACCACAGAATCTTATCATATCATCATACCAACGCAACACCCCCCCCCAACCCTAAAAGCAGAAACCAAGGACTGGGAGAGATATCCCAAGAGTGGGGATTCTACAGTGGGGGGGCTCAGCATGTTCTGCGGTTAGGATACGTGCTTGGAACTTGGGGCGCTACAGGCCGAGAGCGTGCATGCGTGGAGATTATTTCATGAATACCGTAGCGTAGCTTGCCCCTTTTTGCGTATTGGTATTTTGTTTTCTCTTTTGGAGCGCCTTCTGGAGTATCGTGAGGCGTGGGAGGGGGCGTTGTGCGTGATGAGGGGGGACAAACCAAAATATTATATCATAAGGGTTGCTGGTGGTTTCTATCACGGGAGATCACTCGCGGGACCTGGCGCGCTGGTCAGGAAGGTTGAAGATCGACGCAAGGAGTCGTACGCGGTTGGCATCAGTACTCTTTTGTTTTGCACTTGTGCACTCGCATTTGTGCGCAGGCTAGGCTATGGATGTAGCTATGGTTGTCCTGTGTATAATTTATAGATAGTACATGTGGGGTGTCTGAACATAATAGATAGGAAGTAACTTATTGAACATAATAGATAGGTAGTAACTTATGTGCTTTCTGTCTAAACTAAATTGTACAAGAGAAAAAAACACACAGTCCAAAAACAAGCAACCGCCTACCCACAAAAGCAGTAACAACAGAAAAAAGAGAGAGGATCAAACCCTGGCCGCCAACCCCCAAAGTTACTTCAAATCACTCCCCCACCTCCCGACTTCTACCATCGCCCTCTCGCCCCCCTCCTCGAGCTCCCTCTTACCGAGTACTCCAGCAAGACACTTCCACCCACTCCTGCCACCCCCCCACTTGAGTACCTCCTCCTTAAGCCTCTCTCCATTCTCCCGCCGGATCGGCTCCGCCTCGAACACGTCCTTCCATACCTTTGCCGCGATTGCACGGTCAAATAGATAGGCATAATATGTTGCGCCATAGCTAAACAAATGTCCAAAGAAGCCTTGCCAGCTGGTGCCTTCTCCAGGAGGCAATAGTGCATAAGCGCGGTTAATCTCGTGGAATACAGTGGTTGAGTCAAAGTCGCGGGAGAGCGGGAGCGAGGAGTGATAGTGTTGGTCGAGCAGAGCTAGGATTATCTGGCCATGGGTTTCAGTGGCTTCGGCGAGGGATTCCTGATGTAGGCGGTCGGCGATGAGATGCATGGGCACGGGCTCGTCGGTTTCATAGTGGCGCGCGAAGAGGGAGAGGACGGCGGGGGATCGGGCAAAGTGCTCCATTAATACGCTCGGTAGCTCAGCCCAGTCTGTTGCGCAGCGGGTTCCCGAGACGTTGTGAAGGCTTGTGCGCCCCAGGAAGGAGTGCACTGCGTGGCCCATCTCGTGGAATAGGGTTTGGACTTCGCGGAAGCTTAGGAGCGTGGGGCGTTTGCTTAGGTCTCCGCGGGGGAAGTCACAGATTAGTGCTATTGTGGGGAGCTGGTAGAGTTTACCGTCCGCACGCCGGACAGAGGCCATGCCGTCGTCTTCACGGTCGCCGGAGAGTGCGGACTCGAGGTACTCCTCGTCGGTGATCTCTCGGGAACAGCGGACAGTAAAGTGTGCTGGGTTTGGGCTTTTCCCCCGGCGCTCAAAGAGGTCGCAGTAGACTACTGCTATGTGTCCGTCGGATTCGTCGAGGATATCCAGGCGCCGGACGTCGTCGTTCCAGGTCTCGCCAGGGGAAGTCTCGCGGGGAACGAAGCGGACACCATAAAGTCTTGTTAGAAGTCTCGACAGGCCTTGCATTACGGTCCCTAGGGAGAAGTAGGAGGAGAGAAGGTCGGGTGAGCGGTGTGAGCGGATTGCCTGGATTAGCTTCACGGTGTAGTAGTCTTTATCCCAAGCTTGTAATGGAGCGTCGCTTCCTAGTTCCTTCTTGATACTCTGTAGGATATTTTTCTCCGATATAGCAGCGGGTTTGTTAGCCTCTGAAAGTGCGTTCAAAAACTTCAAAACAGCCTCCGGGGACTGAGCCATTTTATCTCCAAGCGCTACCTCTGCATAGGATTCACATCCGATAAGCTGCGCTAACTCCGCTCTGGTCCTCAGCATCTCCTCCAAAATTCCCAACTGCTTCTTGGAACTGGTGTGGCAAGCAAGATAGACCTCCTTCCGAACGTCCTCGTCCTCCACCGTCCTCAAAGCATGATTGGCCGGCATCCCAACAGTCGGCAGCGTCACAGTCCCCTTACTCGTAAGCCCCCGAACAACCAGTGGATCCATCCCGCGCAGTTTCGAGCTCGGAAACTTGAGCACGCTCTTCTGCGGCGCCATCCCATTGATAAATTCAGGCCCCAATTCCGCAATCCGATTGCTCAACTCGACAAACTTCTTCCGTGCTGCGGCGGGGAGGTTAATCCCACTCTTTTCAAAGTCCTTGTATAAAATCCTCGCAACGGTCTTCTCCTCACCCGACAACTGCGCAACAACCTCCCGATTCTCCAACGCCCTCTTCAAAGCCCAGTGGAGTCCCGTAGTAGTATTCAAGATATTCATGTACTCGTACATGAGTCCGTAAGCTTCACGTGCCGCCACCACAATATCATTTGCCGGGTGCGTGGACCGGACGAAATCCGCCATGTCTATAACTCGACATAGAAGGTCACTAAGCCTATCCAAATTCTTCACGACATGCAATAATTCCTCCGGAGATTGCGCTTTCACAATCTTATCGACGAGGGCCCGCGCTTTTTCCAACGTTCGATTCGCATATGCCTGGAACCCGGCCGGTGATGTCAGGTCTTTGTTCTGGAACAAGCCCGTTCTTGGAGTGGTTGGTGCGTGGGATTTCGCATTGAATGACTTCCAGACATCTGGATCGTCACTGGGTACAATTGATCAGCCATTGAATTCATTTATTATCATTAGGTCTGCTAAATTTGAAGGAATAGAAAGAAAAGAGTTACAATATATCTCTGAGAGTCTTATCTTCCTTGGCAGCAGCAGGATTAGTGTGAATCGTTGGTGAATAAGTTCTTGCCGCCCCCAGAGACAGAGCACCGGGTTCAACGGCAGTGGCAAGCCTCCGGATCTGAACTTTCTTTCGCAAACATCTCGAGCACAGTGTCCACGATCTGGGAAGAGCTCTGATCATCTCAGCTGATGGGCCTCGCTTCCCGAGTGTGAAAGAAGGAAAATAAGTATCGTAGGAAGCGGGCGGTGCTCCCTCCGTTTGTTGGTGGGGTTATCAGATGAAAATTCAGAAGAAACTCTAATCGTGTTGTAAGCCAGATGTAACTTTAATAGATTAGATCCAGTTTCTTAATGAGGTGAGATTATGTAATGGTTCTGGGCAACCAAAACTCGCACCTGCGCATAACTTGGTCTAAAATTATTAGACTAGATTGGGAATAGCCTCTCTCGTGATATATAAATTTAATACTATTTTGTTTTATGTGCTGTCCATATATTGGTAGCCTACGAGTACTCTACAAGTAGTCTAGAGTACAGAGGACATGGCGACTCGTTTGACGCGTGAAGCTAGCTGACATCTTGCCCCACTTATGTAATCGAGCTGCCCTCACACCTATCCTCTGCTTTGGGCCATAGACTTTCAGGCTAAGCTGAGAGAGCTGACCATATCACGTGATTCACAGACCACCAAGCCAATCCAGCTTCCTTCCCTGTTGCTGCTATTCATTCATCCGCCTCCCGTCCATCTATCCATCCCTCTGTCCGCCTAACCCTCCTCCACACTCACCACTCACCACTCACCACCCAACCCAACTTTACCAATTCCGTCAAAAAACTTCCAACGGCAAACAAATAAACAGGCACAAGTCGGCAGCGCAGCGACAATGGAAGTCGAAGCAGCAGCATCCACAACCACCTCCCAAATCGCACCAGGCATACGGGCAACGGCCGAATTCCCCTCATTTACTTCAACAACCAACTCCAAATCCCGGAAATTCCGACGCAGGCCAGTAGAAGACGACGACGGGCCTACCGCTACCCCTACTACTACCACCGCCGCTGTACCATCACAGCCCTCACAGACAATAACAACAAATACTACCTCTACCATGCCGCCCGCCTCACCCCCCCGATCACCCAACGCCGAAGGCTCGGAACCAGCCCCCAGTCTGACGGAGATCCTCCGCCTTCGCAAGAAGATCGCGCGAACCTCTGCGCTTAGAGGGCTGGAAGTTTCCGCTCCAAAGTACGCCCCGCAAGCCCCCGCGCAAGATTCTGGAGCCAACGGGAACGCTGCTACCAAGGCCGTGGCCACAGAGGCGGAATTAGAGGCTGTGGTGAACAGGTTTACGCATCAGACAGGGCAGATTCTGGATGTAGACAAACACATGATGGCGTACATTGAGAGTGAAATGAGTAAGCGGCGGGGTGAGCGGGGCGGAGACGGATCTGGCGTGGGAGGGGGGAACACCGGTGCTAGAGGAGGGGGGGTTGGTGGTAGTGGCAATGGTAGAGCCGACCAGGAGAGTACCAAATCTGCATACTGGACTCCAGTGGCTCCTGAAGGCCGCGGCGCAACACTAGGAAAACTCCACGAAGTCGACCTCGGCGAGGAAGCGAAAAAACACAACATAGCAAGAACTAAGGAAGCCACCCGTCGCCTACAAGGTGGTGAAGAAATCGAAGACGACCCCTCCATCGCGCCCAACACATCGACCGCCAACAACATCCCCAACCAGAAGAAAATGAAGAACCGCCGACGCAGGAACAGCCAAGACGTACAAAGAGATAAACTTGTCGAGGAAGTCCTTAAAGAGAGCAGACGTACGCCCCCTCCCCTTCCCCCTCACACCCCTAACACTGGGCTAACTGTTTTTTGTCTTTTTTTCATTTTTTTTTTTCAAAGTGGAAATGTACACAGACCCAGACCCAACCGAAGATCAACGCGAAAGCGAAGGCGCAGCCGACGACCGCATCGCTGAGAAATTCCGTCGGGAATTCCTCGACGCGCTAATGACCCGTCGCCGGCGTCGCGGCGGCGATGGGAAGAAGAAGCGCGACGAGAATAAGAAGCCGAGAGGTCCCAAGCTTGGCGGGAGTAGGCAGGCTAGGGCTGCCATGCGCGAGAGCCAGCAGAACTCCGCTGTTGGATCAGGGGCTGGGAAGAAGAAGAAGTGAACATGATATAGGAAGAGAGGAAGGGGGAGTTTGTACAGACATTTTTATTTCTATTTTATGGCTCTCGATGGGATGGCGTTTTTTTTTTGTGTCGCGCGTTGTAGTTTATTCGCTTGGTGCTGGAGGGTTTTTTCTTTTTCTTGCAGATCGGAGAGAAATAGTGAAAAACGCCTAGGGTTTGGACATGGTGGGACTGTTGCTGTACTGTGGGTATACGAGCAATTGGTGTTCCATAGACAACTTATGACACTTGTAGTCACCAGGAAATTCATGGTTTAATACGGTATGATACGATACTGTCGTCTAATCCCTAGCACAACTTATGATATCATGTCGCCAGTAACCTCGCGGCATCGGTCGACAACCGATATCGAGACTGATACCCTAGACTAAACAACAATCATTAAAGAAAACCCCTCAACTGGCGAGGCAACCATCATCAGGACCACATTAATCACCACTACCGTTCTTTACCTGCCCCGCTCTCCCTCATTCATGTCAAACGTAGAAGTCGTTGCTTAGCAGGCCCCCTCAGAGGGAAGGAAAAACCCGCAAACAAATCATTACTCCAAATCCCTCACCAAATTCAACGCTACCTTTCTCCTAAACCCATCCCTATTCCTCTTCTTCTTCCCAACTTTTGCGAGGTCCATGATACTATCCATGACCATGATAGCACTAGTCGCCGGGTCATCCTCTCTAATCGCGACCTTGAGTATGATAGCCCCCGTGTTGGCCATCTCATCCGTGGCAAAGAAGCGGAGCTTCTCCTCTCTGATGATTCCAGTAGGGTACACGTTTCCCACGACACGAGCTATAGCGCCCAAGTAACGTGCCCAGTAAGCCAACTCCGGGCCGACCAGGTCTTGCAAACGAGTCTTGAGGTTCGAATCGGAGACTTCTCCGCCCCAGCGTTCACACAGAGAGAGCGCTAAGAGGGCACGGGTCTCGTGAGTCAGGCCGTGGGCACTGGCGAGAATTCCAGTTGTGGTGCTGTGCAGACCGCAGGAGGCGCGGGATTCTTTGGGCACATTGGAGTGGTAGATTAGCATATTTGAGAGTGCAGGCGCGGTCTCGAAGCGGATGATGTAAGGGGCCGAGCGGGGGAGGCCATAGCTCAGGAGGAGACTGACGAGTTTGGCAGACCTGGGGGCAAAAGGTACTGTTGCCACGAGGAGTGGATCCTGAGCTCGAATCTCTTGAGGGAGCTTCTCGAAGAGGGCGCCTTCTCGGACTCCGCCTGGATTTGTTTGTTAATGAAATGATGGTTGGGGGGGGGGAAGGGAGCGGATGGTACCTTGGCAGAAAATTACGGTTTTGATTTTGGGGAGGGTTTCGATTAGTGTATTGATCAGGAATGCCACAGCAGGAATTTGTCTTGCTCTGCGGCCGGATATCCGAAACTTTTCATCCAAACGATCACTCAACTCTGGATCCAAGTGCAGATCTGCTAGGCTTGAGAACGCATTCCCAGGTGCTTTGAACCCGTTGATGATAGGCACGGGATAGGGTTTGATATCATGTTGATCTAAGAGCAAGTATCCAAACCCTCTGAATCCTCCGCCAGACAGATACATGGTAAATCCACCCTCGGCCTCAGCATCGAGCTGCAAATCCTTTGGTATTTGCAATGAGATAAAGGCTTCCGAAATCTTCCCTTTCATTTCATCCCTGAGCAGCCCTATAGCAGCCCCATCTATCGCCGTTTCGATCCTCTTCGTCAGTGCTGCAGCCCCATAAGGCATACTGACTGGTTTCTCCGCCGTCTGGCAAACCCCCTTCTCACTCCTCATCCAATTAAGCTGCGTACTCCCGCCGCCAAGATCCATGACGAGGCCGGTCACACTCCCGATAGAGCTCGCAACGCCCTCGGCTCCGATTCTCGCTTCCTCGCTTTTGGAAAGAAGCTCTACATCCCAGCCCGAGGTTTCGGTAATCATATTGCGAAATTCGGCAGAGTTCTGGGCTTCCCTCGTGGCCTCAGTAGCAACCACGCGGACATTCTGGTCCAGAACGCCAAAGTCACTGCAGACGGACTTGAAGCGCCGCATGGAGGTTAGGATCTGCCCGATGACCTCATTGGAGATGGGGGACTTTGTTGTCCCGCTGAACTGTGCATCATATAGCGAGATTGCAGCACGGTCCTGGAAGACGGTGGGTAGTATACGGGCTGTTGCGGGGTCAAGGTTTGAGATGGAGAAACGGACGCCGTTGCTAGATTCGGGTTTTTAGCAAACAAACACAACCAATTAAATAGTTTCCTCTCAATCTTTTTTTCTTTTTTTCTTTGGTTAGCAGCTAGTAGCTGGGATAGCAAACGCTCACCTCCCGATATCAACTAGTCCATGAAGGAGCGGATTCTGCTGCACCGTTTCTTCCGTCATGTTTTCTCGTTTATGAAATCGTTAGTTTGTTTGTTTGCCCTTCTGCAAAGAGTTTGAAGGGAGAAGGTTGTGACAAAGGAGCTCTGAAGCTAGTTCTTATCCAGTTATTAAGTCACGATAGGTTTAGTTTCAACGACTTCCAAGGAAGCGGGGGGCGAGGGAGGGTGTGGAGGGTGGCAAGAAGAAAAACTAACATGCGGGTTTTTTGAAGAAAAATAGTCTTGGCACCCTTATCCAGGGTCACCTTTAAAAGAAGTCTTCCGTCTTGCTCTCTGGCCTTGGTCTTTACTCGGGAGGGGCCATTGAAAACCAGAGGATTCGGCCCTTATTCATATAGAGAATTGTATGGGATCACTAGGAATATTTTCCCAGTTTTAATGACCCCCCCCGAGCACTCGACTATAGAGTGTTCTGGTGCTCTCTCCGTACTACCGGTAATTCATTTCAGTTTGGCTTGGAAGATCCTGTAGCGAGCGGTACGACGAAAGTTAGGAAAAAAGGCACTTTATTCGTCTTATGAGACAAAGTTTGGTGGGTTTGTTCGGGAGATTATGTATCATACCTATTATTTACCCGACAGGATGGGACCGGAATGGTAATCGCGATACAGTAGGGGCAGAAGTAGACTGGCAGCTGCCATTATGGGTACATGGCCGATTGGGTCCGGAACTTCACGTACTATTATACAAGGAGATATCTCTCCTACCCACGAGTATCCCCTCTGTCCGTTGTCGCCCATCCTATTCTAAATACAATCCGACGGATAAATCAAATGGGGTGTCCAATTCCGGTCCCGTGTCCAATTCTGGGATTTAAAGAATCAGCCAACTTAGTTATACATATTGTAAGGATCGCCCGGGGGCATTTGGTTCGGGGTCTGATCTGGGGGTGTGATAAACAATTTACGACCTGGGCGTGGGAAAAAGACCGGGACTTGCCAAGTCCGAGTGAGATTCTCTGATCTGGGCTCCTCAGGAGAGCTATCATAGGACCACTGTCCCAACGGTGGCGTTGTATGTTGCAAAAACAAGCACCTTACCGGTACGTGCACCGCTTCTGATAAAGCTAAAATTTAAGAATCCAGAATATGCAGAATGATTAGTTAAGTAATATGGACCCAAACGTAAATGTTGCTACAAGAAACCAAGGAACGAGACAAATCCATCATAAAACATAAACCCAAGAGATAACGTGCTGAGCGCTCAAATCCCAATCCCTCTCATGTCAGAACCAAAAACCCAGCGACGGTGCCAGCAATCATAGCGATCACACCAACTCCACTCCGCAGAGTATTCCCAGCACCAACCCACGCTAACGCTTCTACCGACGTGACATTCTGCATCTTTGAGCTCTTCTCCCCATACTTCACACCCTCAAACCTAATACTAACAATAGCGCTAGCATTTAGCATATCCCCGTAGAAATCAAATGACCCAATATTCTGCCAGGGCGCCACATGTTCCCACGGCTTCTCGGGTGTATACATGCTGATAGCTGGGGTCGAAACCTCCAACGGCTGCTGTCCGAACGTGCTATTATCCATAGAGAAGAACACCCTGCCCGTGCCAACGCCCCAAATATCAATGCGCGCCCCTAGGCCGGGATACATAATCCCAACGCTGCTGGCCGGGGGACCGTAAGGGGATGCCGGTTTCGTCTCCGCAATCAGCTCGTATCCCGATACGCAGATGTCGGAGAGCGTGACGAAGGAGGTGGAGTATTTGAATAGCCGCTTCGGAGTGAGCACTTCCTGCCGGGGGCGGGGCTTGTGGATGTAGTTCGCTGAGAGGTCCCAGGAGTCTGTTAGTGTTGTGCCTTTATCGTCCACAGTGGTGGAGTTCTGGGTCAGGGAGACGTTCCAGAGGACTTTGAATTCTTCGGTATCCATTCCTGGGGCTGGTGGTATGTCCCCGAACTTTTTGTTTCGTTTTTGTTCTTCTAGTTCTCCTAGTGTCGTCGAGGTTAGGCGGAGGAACTCTTGTTTTGTCCCTAAACTTTCTGTTGCTGTGGTCTCGAAGCCTCGCAGAGAGAAGTATAGTGGATTCGGGTCGTTGATGGATCGTTTCGGACCGACGGCTAGTACCCCATCGTAGGTGTACGTCTTTTCCCACAGGTTGTTGTTCGAGCAACCTGCGCCGTCATTCGATGTATTGAAAAGCCTATGCGTGATGGTGATTGACCCATTGTAGTATGTTGCTGGCATGAGGTAGATGTCTGTCTGTTGAGCCTTTACTGCGTCGTTGGAATTCTGAGAAAGGTAGCTATTGCCACCACTGCCTCCGCTGCTCCCCGAGGAACTATCACTTCCACCGCTACTACCCGAACCACCAGATCTTCCCCCACCGCACCGTGCCAAAGATATAGATGCTAGCAGCGTGCAGCATAGTAAAACCGGTATTTTAGGGACCATGATGAATTCTCGGTTTCTGTTCTCAAGAATTCTGTGGGAAAGGGGAGAGAGAGAAAAAAGAAGGGGAGAAATCGCAATCCACGATAAACAAGCTTTCCTCCCCCAGTACCCGCAGCCATGAAACTCAGGATGCACTTACCGCTACTCCCTCTCGAGATGGAGAAGGGGCATGTTCTCCTTCTATTATATCTTGTGTAACGACCCCTCCTGCAGAATATCCTAGGAAGTCGTATTCGGCTAGTTTGACTAGAGAAATGCAGAGGGGGATAGGTGGAGGGGGTGATTGTTTAATCACAGTAAGAGGCTTAAAAATAGACTGTTTGGGTGCAGCGGGTCAATTGAGCTTGTTTGCACGTCTCTCTCCCCTTTGTTCATGGATGGTTTTGCCAGTTGGCCTCACTGCTGTGGGATTGGTATCGGCCATGCCGAGGGTGGGAAGCGCGGTGGGGCTACCAGGGATCTCTGGATGGTTCATGCGAGGATCGGAGGTGCCGGAGCTCGGGTTTCGAAGTTGAATGCTCGAGTAGACTGCTGGTAGTTCTGTTGGTAGACCAGGCCCTGCGGGGGTATCACACCCAGTTATCACCGAACAAGTGCTTGAGTACGGTACCGGTATTAGGAATATATATCCCTTACAGCACCGTAGTAGTATAAACATCGTACCCGGGAGGACCATCGTATTGCCTAGTAGTACAGTATCCGTGGGCGAAACCAAGGGAACATCCAGTACAGGAGTGGATATCAAGATCATGGCCTCCCACGAATAAACTTTCTAGCTCCTGGGGACGGTGGCGATATTATATACTGGTACTTAAATGAAGCCCAATGTCCATCCGTTTAATGCCAAGAGATACTCATGAAACGATCTCAGGTGGTGAGTCTCCCGAAATTAAGCCCTCTTGGACAAATCACGAGCAGTCTCATGCAGTGTGGTGCCGATCCTTCAAAGGCACCAAGACAACGACCCCAAAGTCGAAATTACCGCTATTTCACGCAATCAGGGTTTGGCCAGCTGGGGTGATAACATATCTGGGCCGACTTACCGGTACAACATTCCGGGCCTTGTTTCGCGTGGAACTGTATCTGTGTGACGTTATGACTGTGCGGCACTGATAGTACCCTGAAGGTGCAGGCGGATATTTCTGGGGTCAGTGAATGCCTTTTACTTGTGGCGACGAGGTTGCTTGGATTTTGGGTGGTTGACAAGCGAAAAAAATCAGTTCTTAAGTGCCTTGATGAGAAAGAGGCGATCCTAGAGGTGAAGGGTGGAAGGTCGTGGTAGGGCAGGCTATTGGGTATTGGTAATGTTGCTCGAGTACAGGTAGGAGATGGATTTTGCAGGGATTTGGCGTTTTGATGTACCGTAAAAACTCGAATAGAAGAAAAATGTGCTAGGACGTTGTAGTTGCCTCTCCTAGTAAGGCGCCGTCCATATTCCTTTTGTTTTGTCTCAACTGAAGGCTGAGTTTGCGGTGTTTTCCCCTCTGGTAGCTGAGAAGGGAAATTCCAACGTCCTAGCACATTTTTCTTCTATTCGAGTTTTTACGGTATTTTGTCGAGACAGACTGGGATGGTAAGGTACCGTAAGCATAGGCACCGTCCCGGTACCGTATTCGAGCAGAGGAGAAATGTGCTAAGACGTTGTAATTGCCTCTACCAGTAAAGTGCCTTTCTCCCTCTTTGGCCCCAACTGAGGGCCGTTACTATTACTGTATCTCGGATAGGAAGGTCCTGTCCGATAGCCTTTCTGCATTATAAGTACCCATTTTCACCCCCTCAGAGAACATCAATGCCTATGAGAATTTACCAAAATATGTCGCGCTTCCGAACCTGTACCGGTTGGTAATATAAAAAACTTTTTACGATTTTTTTTTCAACATTCAGAGTTTATTCGTACAGTAGCTAGCTATATACAGGAAAACCCATGGCATTCACTCCAAAATATGGGCTAAACGCCTTTAAACAAACGAAACTTACCCCTTATAAATGCCCGCTAAACCTATATCGAGTGTTTGGATCTCCCCGCCGAGTGGGTGTCACTAGCTCTTCTTTTAGATCATGGGCTAGAGCGGCCCGGGCCCTTTCGAGCCCCCTCTGGGATAATGGCCTAACTAAATGGCAAGCATGAAAGATCTACTTGGCTAACTATAGTATGGAATCTCAAGAGGCGCGTGTCCCACTGTTCTTACGCTAGGAGACGGTTAGTCTGCATAATTCTTACATCTGTGTTGACTTTCCAGCAGAGCGGCCAAGGGCACTACAAGTATATAACGAGAGTCAGTTTGGCGTCTGGGAAAGCAACAGGGAAAGCAAAAGGAATCGATTCTCCTGCCCTGGTAGGCATGATTACGACTCTGGTTTGATCAGGCAACCCTTCTCTTGTTTTGAGGACCATGGAATCTCTGACGATATTCGTGGCCAGGCTGGCTTGGAGTACCAACGGCCTGTGGAGAGGTGTTTTTGCTTGACCGGGTTTATGGAACTCCGAAGTTTGGCTTGGGCAGAGGATGGTGATAAAATTGTGGTGTTTTTCCTGGTACCAATCTTCCGGGACAGGAAGGTGAATGGCATCTAGTGTGGAGCCTGAGCGTTGGCAGTGAACTCGTGGGTAGCACAGGAAGAGGGTACTATGGTTGTTGTGGCTGTGGCTGTGGTGGTGTTGGTGGTGTTGGTGGTTGTGGTGGTTGTGGTGGTGGTGGTGGTGGTGGGTGGTGGTGGTGTAGAGATGTTCAACGAGAAGCTCTGGTAGCTGTAGATTAAATACAGGTAGAGAGCGCACTCAGCACACAAAATAAGAAAACCCACAAAAAAACAGTCACGAACCCTCTGCTGGTTGTACCCCAAACTGACTATCCTACCCTAACACTTATCAGATAGAATTACATCCATCAAAGGCGAAAGGTGGGGTGAGGAGAGTTGGTACATACATAGCATGGAGCTTGCATATGAAACTTTACAGAACCCTTAGAAATTCTAAGCCGTGAGGAAAATATGGTTTAATGGAAGGTATTCAAGTTGTAATAGTATTATATAATTATTATGATATGATATAATTGTGTTTCTTCGTACTGTACCCTTTTATATGGTGTCCCGTGCAAACCTTCGGGTTAGCTTCACACTACCAGTAGTTAAATACTATCGTGAACCATAAACTCAATTTTAGCCTTTTCTCTTATTAATTTTGTAGTTCTAAAGTAGTTTTCTAGCGAGTGCCAAATTCCAATTGTTTTCAACCGGACAGCGTTAGGGGCTAAGTTATCACTTTGAAAATGCTAATTTTCATGAGCTATGAGATATCAGCCTGCTGCTTCCACGGAGGATACCTTGGCGAGCAGTTTATACCTAGTGTACCAGGCTATGAGACAAGTGGATAAAGAGTATGTGTTGCCTTTCAAGTCATCGCCCTATAGTTCTTAGCTACCTTTATTGCCTTAGCCCTTCATCTTACAGAAGTATTGAACCGAGGGCCAGTTGGCCATCCCCAGTGAATTCTAGCGATTGTTCACACATCCAATACCTGCCGCCTCTCCTGGTCTTTAGAGCTGAAGACTGGGACAGGAAAGGAGGGCCTTTGATACTCCCGGATCCAGTATCATTGGCGGATTCGGAATAAAAAAGAGAAATGTTCATCAACCGGCTTCCAGCAAGACAACCTAGAACTGGCCACTGCTAGATCAAGGTTCATTAGAGATTTTCGAGCCCTGCTCTGCAAGTGCCAATAGAAGAATGCACAAGAGAAAATCCCTCAGTGCCCTAGTTTTGCCATTTGGATAGCTTGCTAGTCTCTCTTATTATGAGCTCTTCCAGTTGAGTCCACCGAGTGCAATATTTGCGGGTTCCGGAATGAAGGCCCCGGAGCAAGCGAAAGGGTCTGCTCTCGTTTCCCGTAGCCCACGTTGGAGGCAGTCTATCCATCTGAGTTGAATGTGGTAACTTAAATAAGTTTGGTAGAATCTGGAGGTTGCGGGGCCTAGGTCGAGTGCGCTTCCACGGAGCTCGGCAGAATAACAGGAGCAAGACTTCGTTTGGAGCCAAGCACTCCACGACTAGTAAGAGTCAGGTCCAAAGTTCGCCTACTTCCTAATCAGGCGTTCGATCCGTTTACGCCCACCGCTGCTAGTTGAACTAGTATGTTTGCAACACATGTGGTACATGGTATGATATATCGATAAGGGTCTACACAGTGATGTTCTGTTTTTGGTCCTCGCGGTACCCTAGTGTGGGAGAATGCGTAGGTAAAGCTATTGATATCCGGGGGCTAGCTATCCGCGGTGAAGTTGCGAGTGACACCTAGCGAACGTCGTGTAAATTACATTTGGGAACCCGCACATATATAATTTCATCGATCGAAACCTAGGGACGGGGTTAGAAGGGAGGGGGTTTGGAAGGAAGGATGGGTAAGTTGGTGGGAATTGGTGAAAGTTGAAGGATACATCAAGTGTTTTTTTCTTTCTTTTTTCTTAAAAACGGATATAAGCCAAGCTAAATAAGATCCTTCCTCCTAAATTTCCCTGAACCCTCCAAAAAAACTTGTAATAGCAGAAACCTCCGGCCTCCACCCCAGGCTAGCTCAGGCTAGCTTCCAAATGCCCCCGTAGTCACCTACCTCGTCCAATACACGAGAGGAAATTAGCAAGACGAACACCGCCAACCTAGGTGACTTCGTTAAGCCACCGATGCGTTGAGTGGGAACCGACTTATATTTCAATGGCCTCCGATATCTGTTATAATCAGTGCAGTCATTTGAAGCTTTCCCTGCATAGCTTGGTCGTGTAGAGTCCAGTTAGTAGAGTTGTGCGGAAGAGATATATCGACTCTCTCATCCGCCAGAAGAAAGTGCACAATCTCGCCCCGTTGGCTAAATTTTGTGTGGTATACTGGCGTGTAGCATGGCACATATGCTTGGTTGACCTTGATCTCTGTGTCACCGAGGAGCATTTGAAAGATCCTGCCAAGCACATGGATGGCCGCTTCAATCAAAGGGGTGCTGCCGTATGTTGGAGCTGTGCTGCGGGGGCCTCTGATGTCTTGACAACTGAATCGAAACGAGATCACACTGTAGCCTCCGGTGCGCACCAAGATGCGCGCTGGCGCCCAGTGTTTGGCGTTTCTCGTGTTGATGTTGGATCCATATTTGTCCAAAGGGACTGGAACCACCGCTCCTGTTTGTTGGTGGATTGCAAGGTCTATTAACATTTCCAGATCGTGCTTCATCGTGTTAATACTGACGTCGGCAATGGTGTTAACTCTAACCCGGGGATAACTCAACAAGAGACGCACTATCGCGCAGTGCTCTAGGGCGACCGCCCAATATAGTGGTGTTTGGTGCTCAGTTCCGTAGGGAAAATTGACGTCGGTCCGTTCATCATCCAGCAAGAGCTTCGCCGCATCGAATTTTCCTCTCGTGATTGCTGAAATTAACGGTGTATATCCGTGGTAATCCACTAAGTTAACGTCGATGCCTGGGTGAGCGAGGAGAAGCTGTACCAGAGGCCAATATCCCTCAGCCGCCATAGCACATAATGGGGTTTCCCCGTTGCCTGTTGTGATGTTAACAAGGACATCTCTCCTGCCTAAGAGAAGCCGTATTATCGGCACGTATCGCCCACGGGTTGCCAGCCCGAGGGGCGTGTCTCCCTCGGGGCCCCGATTGGCGTCAATCCTCTCGTCATCCAAAAGCAGCTTCACCACCTCTTCCGCCTTAGAATTGACAGCGGAATATAGTGGCCAACGTTTATTGACATCAATATCATCGAGTTCCAAAAGGATTCGTACGGTTTCCGCGCGCCCATTCGAAGCCGCTACCTCTAATGGTGCGAGATCGACGGCAACGCTGTTGCAATCTGTTCGTTTGTCGGCCAAAAGAAGCCGGACCATATTTGAGAGGCCGGCCCCACACGCCCAGTACAATGTTGTCCAGTTATAAATGTCCGGGATATTGAGCTCCAGATGTGGATTGGCCAGTAAAACCTTGACAACCTCAGTTTTGCTATTTGAGACTGCGTGAAATAGTGCTGTTCGGGAAACATGGTCTGTCGAATTGATGTTAATATCTGCATGGCCCAAGAGAAGCTCCACTACCTCTTTATGTCCGTTCCGGGCGGCTAGGCTGAGCGGCCCTTTTCCAGTCTTGTCTAGCACGTTCACGTCGATGTCGTTCCTGGCGACGAGAATTTGAACTACATTAACGCAACCCGCTGCAGCCGCGCGCGATAATATCGTCCAAGAGTCGGAATATTTTATGCCAGGGTCAACACCACAGTCCAGCAATACCCTTAGCCACTCTCCGCTCTCGTCCACTGCTACGCGATGGATGATATCGATCCAGAGCGCTTCCCCCATCTGTTCTTTAACCCCACGTGCTAGGAGTCTTTGAAGCCCCGCACGGTTATGGGAGCGGACTGCATGAAGCAATACATTCCGGGCTAAGTGCGCAGGCAGGACCAGGGCGCGGTCCCACAGACCTTGATTAAGGAGGGCTACAAACCGGCGGTTTGTTTTGAGCAAGGAATTCAGCTCGGGTGTCTCCAGGTGGGAGGATATCATGAGAACTAATTCGTTCGGCAACTCGAGCAACGACATGGTTCTCTAGTATCGTAGGATGGCGATTTTCTGGCTGTCTTTAAGTTGAACGTCGAGAAAGGCGGATCTTATGCTAGCACATTGGTATCGGTCACACCCCAGAGAGCGGTTTATATGGTGCAATATCGATCGCGCCAAGGTGCTCAGAAATACCCAGGTTATTTGAGATGAGTCAATGGCATCGAGGAGATCATGCATGAGGTAGATTTAAATCACAGGCTTCCAGTGTAGCCATTAGAACCGAATCGCATCGTTCTGAGAAGTGCTGTGCAACGGGATATACTGCAGTCCAGCCTGAATCCGCCCGTGAAATACCCATGCGAGTACTCGCAACAAAAGTTCCTGCGATTTATTATCGCGCTAGCATGGCTAGTTAGCCATGTTATAATAAACAAAGATATTGTCCTCGCCTGCCGGTAAATTCTCGTTTTTAAAACCAACGGTTGCACAAGGTATCACTCGAGCCACATGTTGTGCTGGTCATCCGGCCCACTGCAATGTACCAAAGAATAGTCTATACGCAGTGGCGGTAGTGTGACCCCTATAAGAGTTTCTAAGTATTTAGAGACCCATTTACCCCGCTTAGCGAAAGTAGGTCACTTATACTACTTGTCCTCGTATGCTTGTCTCCAACCGACCTCAATTTACCACACCCAAGGACGGCTTTCCTAGGCTATTATCCTAGATCGTATAATACTCTCTTTCCGCGAGAACAAAGCTTCTGCGCCCTTCAGACTCCTCTTATTTTTTATTTCTTTCTTACGCCTAGGCGAGACAGAATAAATCGATTTGACCTCGCTTTCTTTTCCTTTTCTTCTTCTTTCTTATATCTTTCTTGTTTCTTTTCTTCCACCACCCAGCATATGCTCCGGTGTATGCCGCTGATAGAAGCACTTCTTTACGTTCTTAGATGCTTTGTTCGGACCTTTATTCTACTTCTAGGCCATGCCCCAACTAAGACTTTTTTTTCTTTCGATCTTTTGTTTTAGCCCTTTTTGTCCTTCTTGTTGTTTCTTTGTTGATCTTTGTCTGAGGGTTGGTCGATGAGTGCGTCCAGTGTGGATGGTAAAGGTGGGCAAGCTAGATTCTCTCACGTTCATATATACCGGTGGGTTTGCTTAATCCCTCCCGTCGCTTACTACCTTTTATATTCCATAAGTTTTAGCAGGACAATCTATTTTTCTATTCAATGATATTACTCCTGCTACAAGCCATCGTTCATTGCTGCGTATACACGCTCACTTTGTTTGAGGGGCAGGTACAGCCCTGCGCTCCGAGGAGATTCGGTATGATACCTTGGGAAGGAAAGGAATCCACAACTTCCTTTACCTACCTCGTATCTCACTTATGACTATATAACTTTAGGGCTCTTAAGGAAATGAAACTAATGGTATAGAATTGTATTCGCAAACACTTATCATAGATAACAACAATTGAAGGGGTTCGATTAAAAACTGGATAACGGACTCCCAGCCTGACATGCGACCAACCTACAGGGTCATCTCCACCAGCTTCTTCCCAAGGCAGGCGGCCGTAACTGTAAAGTTCACCTCAACGTCCAATTCCACCTTAGTGGTCCTTTTATCCCAATTCAAAAAGTTAGCTCTAATAGGGTTGCAGTCCGAGGAGTGAAACATACCTCTCCTCAGTCTCATCCTCAATTTCCTGTGATTCCGTGATTTTATTCAAATTCTTCCCGGAAAGATCCCACATGAGGCAATTGACTGCATGGCTCAATTCTCTCTCAGCCTTTTCGATCAGGGACCTTAGCTTTGGAGCTATGATTGGAAGCTTCTCAAGTGCGTCTTCGATCTCTTCAGCTTCTACCGAGAAGAATTTAAGAGTGACATAATCGGTTAGGTATACGGCTACCCCGTCCTCGGTTTGATGAAGACCATAAGAAGGCTCAGGTGCCTCGAAGAAGGAGAGATGCCTGGGATTGGTAGTTGATTGTGTCTGTTGGGCTTGGTTGGATGAAGGTAGGATGGAAGGAGGAGAGATTATTATCTTGTTTCTGGTGTCATTGATAATAACATGGCGGGCGAGAGTCATTGCTAGGGGCTCGGTAGCGTCGTCTGCATTAGGGCTTACAGGACTTTCTTGGGAGATTTTCTGATTCTCGGATTCAAAGTCCTTCTCCCTGTCGCTGTTCTTGCTACCCGCTTGCTCCCCGTAGTTCGAATCCGCATTTGAGACTCCTGTAGCTACCGGAACACCTGGAAAATTTTCTGAATTACCCATATCAGAAAGGTTTTCTCTGGTAGGGAGAGCCTCCGATCCATGCTCGCTGCTGGAAAAACTTGCAGACCGGGTTCGGGTTGTCATAATAGGATGCTCCATGGGGGGCTTATGAACGATAGACAAAGAAATTTGGGAAACGCCATAATCCACAGAAACCTCTAGGCAGGATAAGGTATTCTGGCCCAAGTCAGTAGTTGTGGAATTTGCGGTGTGTAAGTTGTTATCAGGCTGGGCCTGGTCAACGGAGTCGTCATAATGTGTAGGCATTTTCAGGTATATTGTGCTTAGTAGAGAGATATCGAAAGTAGAAAAAGTTGAAGTTGTGACTGGGCCTCCTCCTTTGCTGAAACAGGTGTAGTGTTATCTGCCCTTTCAGGGAGTTGGAAGGAGCTGAGTGGGGAGAAGGCAAGAAGGAAACAAAGGCACAAGCTTTATAGCAGTAAGGAAAGCTTCTTTTTATTAGTGGGCTAAATAGAATTTAAATGAGGGCTTTGGTTTTCTATATCGAGTACTTTTTATTCCATTAGGGGCATGGGCAGACTATTGTCTTAAGACCTAATTAATTACCAGGCTCTCAAATAGTTTAGTCGAGCTCACTTTTCCTATATATGATATCATACTATAGGAAAGCAACGAAATACTATACCCTATAATACTAGAGGAGGCAACTTGAATGACAGTTTATAGCTCAATTAAGATTATACAATAATTATGATAATTCGACCTTAGAGGCTCTTGACAGCTTACGTGAAGTTGAAACACGATTCCACCCAACTCACATACCCCTCGGGCCAGGATATCATACCCCCGGAAATTTTGATAGGTTTCTCAGGAGAAGGTTGGGTTTGGGGGTATAGGCTTGTCTATGCTTAGGACAGAACCTCACCCACTGGGCTTTGCCTCTAATAATGTGTGCGAAAGAATTTTTTTTTTAGCTTCACTTAGACTATAAGGCATTTTTAAGGCTCCAAAGTTATGATTCCCCTGTGGAAAGGGAATTATAATACTGCATCTTTCCGATTTTATAGCTTTCTGGCTTGACTGACTCCAACTAAATTCCGCGGGGGATTGCCCCGTCCTGTGCTGCGCACCGAGATCTCAAACAAAGCCTCGACTACCTAAGCGCAAAAAAAGAGCACTCTCTTATCGTCGTGACCCTACAAAATAGCTCTCTTAGTGCATTTGTATGACGCTAGGCCTACAGTACAAGTGTCTCCGAGTGAGAATTTATGCCCAAACTCTCTGCTACCCAGCAAGCCCCTCAAGCTGCCCTCGCAAAGTAAGTAGGTGATAGGGGCATTTTTTCCCCACCGATATCTATAAACACTTGCTCTGAATATTTCGCGATTCGCCGTCCGGCCGCCCTGATACCGGAAGGCACTTACAACCGATTTAGAGTTAGTTAGATGTCTCTGCAAGCAGTTGTTTCTGCGGGATGAGGTTGCAACCCATTGGTCCTGTACTCTCCAGTACTATACCCGAAGCGAAACGATTGCCAAGTAATAGGAACTTGGTGTCGGCTATTAGAGCAATTAGTGGAGGTTAATAGCATAGGGATTCATGCATACAGCAGCAGATAATGTGTGTTTGACCCCTCTCTATCGTCGCATCCTCTCCGAATTAAATTCTCGTATTCTCCTTCCACGTTATCCCCCCCGTTCATACAACCCCAATAAATCCAACAAATTTGCCAAAATGGTTAAAGTTTTCATTCTCGGAGCCTCCGGCTTCATTGGCTGTGAGTTTTCTTCTCGCGCGCTGATACTTTCTTCTAAGTGTTATATCTAACTTATTGCTCCAGTCGCGGTCGCTCTTGCTCTTCGTCGCAATGGCCATCGAGTCTATGGCCTTGTCCGCGACCCTGCCAAGGGCCTCGACCTAGCCAAGCACGAAATTACTCCAGTTATCGGCGATATCCTTCAGCCTTCCTCTTGGACCTCTGTAATTGAGTTTGAGGAGATAGACGTGATTATTGATTCGTCTGATGTTCGCCAAGATATGGGCAAGGTGCTCGCGGAAGCCAAAAGATTGGGAGAAGCTCGTTTGAAAGGGCTTAAGCGGGGACCAAAGCTTGGCTTCATTTTGTTCTCCGGATCCTGGGTTCACGGAGACCAGCCGGATGCGAGGGATATTGTGAACGAACTGACTGCTCCAACCCCCTTTGAGATGGTAGCCTGGAGACCGGCTGTGGAGAACGAATTATTAAGTTTCAACGATGTTTTGGATGCTGTGGTCATCAGACCAACGATGGTTTATGGCGGTAGTGGCAGTCTTCTTTCGATGATTCTAGCCCCGATAGCTGCGGCGGTTAAAAGAGGTGCTTCTGAAGCGAAGGTTCTGGGGAGAAGAATCGAGTTCTCGGTGATACATAAAGACGATGTAGCTGATTTCACCCTTAAAGTTGTAGAAAAGGTAGGTAACTCTTTTCCTTCTTTTTCTTTTCCTTTCGATTTTAGAGGTCGCTGACTCTATGCAGATATCATATGTGGGGGCTTTGTCTTACCCGCTCTTTGATATCACAGCTCAACACGAATCCTACACGGATATCATTGAGGCTGCAGCGAAGTATATGGGGTTCGCGGGAGCTATCATTTATAGAAATCCGGAAGGCCGTATGGCAAGGCTTGAGCAGGCTATTCTCACCCAGTTCAACACTAGCAGTGACCGGGCTAGAACTTATTTAGGATGGGAGCCAAGGCACAGAGACATCATGGGGCAGATTGATATCTATACCGCTGCTATGGTGGCAAATCAGTAACAGGGGAGCGAGTGAGGTGATTCCTTCTTCTTTTTCTCTTAGTTTTTTAAGGGAAAGGAAGGAATAAAAAATCTTTGAAAATTACGATACCATTAATAATTCGCTTACTGGTATGATATCATACGTGATGACGATAAATATTTTGAACTGTGAAATTGTGAGGGCTAAACCTTTTCAATACCATACATTCTCGTGCATATCTTTCGGGTGTCATTTCCGGCCGCAACATAACTTAGAGGTTCACTTAGGTACATCTGGGATAAGTATATCATATCAATTACTATCTGACCTAACAGGTTCCGTACGCCGATGAGGAGCAAAATGTTTACAGACTATAATATCAGCAGTCTTTTTATTCCTCAAATAGCCAGAATAAAAATTTGGGGGGGTCGAGGGAGAGCTTGCAGGTGGCTCGGGGCCTTGGGATATGAATACTTTATAATTTCTTCCTATCATACAATTCTTTAAAGGTTTTAGTGATTTTTCTGGTGCCAAAACACGGCACTTCTAGATGAAGCTAGCCAGACACATGAAATCTTCTCCGGCAGTGAAAAAAAAACCAACTCATTATTCGCTACATTTGTCCTTTCTTCTTTGAGTTTATTTTTTGAATTTTTTCTTCGGTGTTTTAGAGGGGACCAAAGAAGGGGCGATTCTGCCACTTTTCGCATGGTAAATGGCATCCAAAAGGTTTGCTGCCAGCACACGGTAATGGAAAGTTGACCTGTTTAAACACGCATTCGCTCCGATAAGTGCCACGCATAAGCTACTTTTGAGTGGGGTTACAGGGTTAGGGTTCTCGCAATCACGAGTTCACGGAATATGGATAACGCGTCCCCCCCGCATCGCGACTTCTACAAAGACCTACTTTCCCAATCCAAGCAAACAACCAACAAATATGACGACTTTTTTATCACAACATCCAATTCCCTATCCACAAGGTCGAAAACGAATCTTCGAATCCGTGTTCCCGCCTTCTGCATCCTCCACCTTACCGACACCTCTAGCCACCCCTACATCCTCATTTGTGGCCCCACCATCACAACCATCGCAGCCACCACAAACGCCTACCCTCTCCCACGGCTATAACACCCGGCATCACCCCAATGTTACACTCTCTCCAGCCCCCGTATCACTTGCCCCCAGTCCGGCAGCTATATTCGCCAAGGAGTCTAGGGCGTGGCACCTGGCGACAACATACCTCTCCTTCCCTGTAGATCCCTTCCCAGGCAGCCTTAGAGAATACGTGCAAATGCACCAAGACCCGACGAGAGATGTGGTGGAGGCAATCCGATATCTGACGATTCACCATGCGGAAGATGCAACCCCTGAAACAAGCCTCTTGGAATGGTATACTTGCGAGGTCCGAAGGCACTTCCTAGCTCATGTTCGTCCGGAGATATCAATTCCAACGGAATACAGTGATGGTCCACGTTTGTTGGAAGAAATACTAGGTCGATTGACTGCTGCCCAGAGCATTTATCTATTTCGTTTGAGAGCCTACATTATTCCAGAGAAGAAGAAAGGAAGGGCACGGAGGAATCTGGACAGCTGGGACGAAAGCGACGACTCAAAGGTCCAAGCGTTCATTAGGTCGTTAAATTCTATCATTTCTTATTCACTGCCTGATCCAGCTTGGAATAGACTTGTCTACGAGAATTTTTTGGAGTTGTGTGGGACAGCAGTAGGATTGCCCGGAGATAGCGATGGTGATGACGACGATGACACGGTACTTGACGACGAGGCGGAGGACGATAGTATGAGTGGAGATGAGGATGTACATCACGGCGTGAGGTTAAGCCAGCAAAGCTTTATTACCGAAACTGACTTTGATGGAGATATCGTTGTCGATGATGACGGGATCGCGATTGGTAACCCCAAAGACATGGATGGAATTGATGAGTTCGGTGTGTATAAACAGAGGGCTGAGGAGAAAGCCGAGGAAAAGAGGAAGAGGCGGAAAGAGGAAAAGCCGAGGGAAAAGGCTCGAAAGAAGGTCCTGGAGATTTGGGCAGCCATGGAAAAGCTAGGTGTTGGTGGCGGCGGTCGGAGAGGAGAAAGGGTATTTGCAGAGGTAAAGACCGATCACGAGCCCGTTAGATATTAGGTACTAATAAATTTCCATACAGGTCATCAATACTCTCCTGACCACCTATATAAACGCTCACTTTGCTGGAGTTTGGGAAACTCCTTCCAAGGTTGGTGACGACTTGAACCGCTGGGTAGAGCACGTCCTTGGGCAATTAGTTTTGGATGTCTTATTTTCCTCCAAATCGGTGAATTCTCCCGAAGGCTGGGCAGCTAGGCTTAAAAAACTAAGCCCCCGGGAGAGTTTCAGAGCTAGTCGTCAGAGTCTTGATAACCGAAAGAAGGGAGCGATGGAAGTGGATGCCGGGGCGGGTGTAGGAGAAGATGATATCAAACGAAGGAAAGAAGACTTAGAGAGTTGGAAACACATTGCTGTTGGTAGACTCGGTCGGCTGAGGGTCGGTGAACTATTTGACATTGTTGTAGAGTGGCCAGAAAGTCTTGGAGGTGTCGAGGATTTAAAGTCTTATATTATATCACCACAAACCCGTCTACACCTAACGACAACTTTCACATCTGCCTTGTCTACCCGCCTCCTGCATCCGGCAGCTGCGACCTCTGATATACTCCGGGCTTATATCTCTTTGATTCGTGCCTTCACCGTTCTGGATCCTCGCGGTGTCTTACTTGATCGGGTTTCACGTGGTATTCGGCGGTATCTCCGAGAACGCGATGACACTGTCCGTGTAATAGTGAGAGGGATAATGTCCGAGTCTCTACCCGACGGATTAGAAGATGCCGAAGATCTCTCAGAACTTGCTCATGAACTTGGAAAAGGTATTCCAGCGACCCAACAGGGCGGGGGGCTTGAGGAACTTGATTACGATGACTTGTCCTGGGCACCCGACCCGGTTGACGCAGGCCCTGAGTTCCGAAGAAGCAAAGGGCTCGATGTAGTTGGAAGCTTAATCTCGCTATGGGAGAGCAAGGAAGTCTGGACGAAAGAAGTAGCAGCAGTACTGTCGAGCAGGCTTCTTGGTAGCGACGAATGGCTTTTTGAAAAGGAAATCCGCACAATCGAGCTCCTTAAAATTCGATTCGGCGAAACAACAATGCAAGGCTGCGACGTCATGCTTAAAGATATTGTAGATTCTAAGCGATCGGACTCACACATCCGGGCCGAGGAACATCTGAACAGAGAAGGCTTCCCAGAAATTCACACCAAAATTCTTAGTAGACTGTTCTGGCCAACAATGAAGGAGGACGGGTTTCAGGCCCCTGTGGAAATTAGAGAGCTGCAGGAACGCTACGAGCGGGGGTTTGAAACTCTTAGGAAAAAGCGGAAGCTCACTTGGCTGCAAACGATGGGAACGGTGGAGGTAGAACTCGAGCTAGAAGACAGAGTGGTTCAAGTGCCTGATGCCACAACTTGGCAGGCAGCGGTCATTCACCAATTTGATGAGGAGGAACGATCTGATAAATGGACAATCCCGCAGCTGGCTGATAACCTGAAGATGGAGGAATCTCTGGTTAAGAAGGCAGTCCAATTCTGGCAAAGCAGAGATGTCCTCAAAGAGATTGGCAGCGGCGTCTACACTGTAATAGAGAACCTCGAAGAACTCGAAGCCAACACCCCTCCCCAGGCAGGCCTTACTGCAGCCGAGGAAGAAGAGGAGGTCACCGACGAAAAGAAGCGAGAAAGGGTGGTTGTTGAGCAATTCGTGGTCGGAATGTTGACCAATGGTGGGACAATGCCTCTGGAGAGGATTTCGATGATGCTCGGGCTAGTCCCTGGGGGGTTTTCCTGGGGGCAAGAGGAGTTGAGGGAATTCTTGTCCCGAATGAAATCGGATGGAAAAGTGGAGTATGAAGGAGGTAGTTGGAGGATTCCGAAAACTTGATTCCTTATGGTCTTTGTAATATACATCGTTGGGGTTGCATGTTTCTAAATAATAGATTCTCGAAATCATTGATACCCGTATTTCTATTTCTCAGTCCCCGGTGTTTCTAGCGCTCTTTTGTCTACATAATTCTCGTGTATTAGGAGGTGCTTGAAGTCTCGTATGACTTTAGGTTACTGACTGGACCCGGGACAACTACAAACACTTTAGTATAATAATGAAAAGGCTCAAACTCAAGGTTTGTGGCGAAGGCCAGAACGCGCTCCTACCGGTCCTAGGTAGATGGCGCCTCGTAATTGATAACGCTTCCCGATGAGCTTCCTCAACATCAACCGCTAGGAAAAATCCCGAATGACGGACTGCTAATGCCTGCACTTCCAAATACAGTGCCCTCCAAACCCAGGAAGGTTAGTTCAATCACTCGGACAACTGCACTGGTATCATGGTTTATAAAGTTCAGTCTCTTATTCCAAACCTTCATATCCGTAGAACGTAGATGAGCCTGCAAGAGTCGGTTGAGGTTCTATTGGTTGGTGAGTTTATGAGAGCAGAGGGAGTTGCCAGGAGCATCACCGGTGATCATTCGGGTCTGGCTAGAGTTCAAACAGAATCATAAACTTACATACAGTAGTATACGATACAATACCGTATCGCCACCCCCCCGCCCCTCCAAAGTACAATCCGCCGCCAGGAGGCACTAGACCTTCAGGCGGGTTAGCAGTGCGCACCCACTATCCGCCAGCTATCAAAGGAAACTGCGCCTTTGAATTCGCAAGATTTCTTCGTCCTCCTCTAAGCCTTCCCAACCTGATTGCTGGCACATTCGGCGCCGGGCCGGGTTAACCAATTGCTAATAACATCTCTTCCATTGAGATTTGTCTTCTCTTTTTAGTTTTTGTCATTTTCTTAAATCTCCACAGTGCCGCTAGGGTGTCGGTGCATCGCAATGAATAGTTTAACCGTGCAATCAGCTTACTCCCTTCCCAGTTTTAATCGCTTGCACGACTAGCATCTTTTCGGGTACACCGTATGAACTCGAATAACTGGGCCTTGACTCGGGCGCCGGAGTCGCATTTGCCGGTAAAGACCGGCACTTTTTTTCTCCCCATTTTCATTACCCCAAGATGGGGAGGGGAGGTGGCCAGCTTCCACAGTGCCTTCACCCCTCTATCCAGGAGAGGGGTTTTGAACGTCTTAGCACGAGGTTCGATTATGGTGTCAGAGCCCGTGGAGGGCAATTGCGTAACCTCCGACTTTGATCTTTTTTTCTTCAAGTAATTAGCAGAAGGCGGTAAACTAGACTCTTTCGTAGTTTTGAGCCACAATGGACTAAATGTTTGTACGCAAGCAGCTCTGTGTCCGGGGGGTTACACGCTTCCTCCCTGTCGCTTCTGGCACCGCATCCGGGTTCTTGCGGTAGTGGATTCCGGCGGTGGGTCGGATTCGGAGAGCCATAAGGTATGCGGAAAACTGACAGCAGGTAAGCTGCCAGATTGGGCGATGAACGTTACCTGTTCTAGAATTGGGTTCGCATTAGCACTGCTCACTATAAGCTAAGTAGGATGTAGGGAAATTCGACAAGTACCACCGCTTCAAGGTACATTCGCGTCGTGTGGTATGTCGCTTCGGCAGGCACGTCGGGACGGGAGCCTGGGTACGCAGATGGCGCACTCGAGTATGCTAAGTACCAGTGCCGATACAGATGTCGTACTGAGCTAACCCACAGAACCCCAAATCTATATTTTTGCTTTCAAAAAGCAACATCGCGCCATCGGGAGTGAACGCTTAGAGAGTACTTGGGAATGCCTTTCTCAAGATCCAATCATGCGGTGTTGATAGGTATTTCTTAGTACTGAAAGGTTCGTACCCAGTCCCCCCGACATACCCGCCGAAGAGGCATACCATCAGACCGACAAGACTCTACGCTCCGGTCGGTAAACCAAAGACCAGTTTAGATGCAGCCAAATGCCGCCGTCCGCCGTTAGAGCAACGAAAGCTTCAAAATCTTCCTACTCCGTCAGTCCACTTTCGAATGCTTGAGCTGGCGTGAACCCAACATCCGACTCCATGCCGTATTAGGGACCCTGCGATTTCGCATACAGAGTCAAATCCTAGCAATCTGGTTGGTCCATAACCGCATTTGCCTCACATCCAGAGTCTTTTCGCAAAGTCCCTATTATCATGGGGCGGTGTGATGGTGTTGTAATAACACTTTCTGACCCCGGAGGCAAAAATGTGTCTTCTATTTTCGCTGTAAGCCCTCATTTGTGGTTCCCTATCTGTGGCCGTATTTCAACAGGGTACACCAGGCGACTGCGGTGCGCACAGAAAGTGACTGCAGGTCGAGGGTAACTCCTGGTCGGCCAATTATTTGTGCGAGTACGTTCTCCAGCAGTGTATAAAAGACCTCTTCTCCCACCTTTCCTCCCTCACATCAACATCCTCATCCACAGAAAACAACATGGACTACCTCCTGGACATGGCCAGCGGGATGAATCGCCCTAATGGTGATTGATTTTATTTCTTGTTTCACTTCTTTCCATTCCCTCCTCCCTTCTTTTCATTTTCGAGCCTGTTTCTCACAAATGGGACAGTTCTGTTTGGTGTCTGTTTCTGCTGTGAAAATATCATTCTCTCTTTTCTGAAATAGAAGGAAAATGGTTATTTGTATGGAGGAACAGAACTGAACAGAACTGTTGTGCCTAAACAGGCTCTTCATTTCTTTCCTCTTCATAACCCTTTCTTTATTCCATTCCCTCATCTCTTCTTTTCATTTCCTTCCCTCCTCTCTTCTTTTCATTTTCTTGTACCTTCTTTCCATTCCCTCATCTCTTCTTTACAATTCATTTTCTCTATTTTCTATTCTTTCTTCTCCACTTGCACATCTACCTAAACACAGGTATGATTGTTTATCAACTCTGGTATGTTTTGACAGTGAGAAAATATTAGATCTTGCAAGGGATTAATTGCTAATTGATTGAGAAACAGGATTGATTCATTAAACCTTATTACATTATGTGAGTTTACAAGAATATTGGATTATGAATATCCAATAAACTACTCTTTATGATATTATTTTGGCTAAGAATACCAAAAGGGATAACATTCCTTCCAAATTTATCCCAAATATTCTTTTAAGATTAAAGCTTTAAGAGAAGCTTGTTGGAGGAAGGATTCTAATGCAAATTTTAAGTTATTTGCAGTTGTATTACGACATCAAAGTCAATTACTCTGTCTATCGAAATATTCTTCAGTACAGGATAGTAGTCCTTACTACAAATTCTGATACAAAAAATTGAGAACAGGCAGAAGTTATGGCTTTGATGTCGTAGTATTGTTCTGCTTTCTCCTTTCTGTCAAGTAATATACTTGCAGAAAGGATACTTAAAACTACCTCCGTCTGACAATATAACTTATTGTCTGACTGAGAATATTCCATATGGTTTAATGATATGGTCAAATGCAATAGTGAAATATTGTTTTCAATAAACCACATTATTTACTCTGCATTCTCAATTTGGTTGAGAATCACTTCAAATCAGGTACTACTCATTTATCTTTCTTCTTTTTCTATACTATTTTAAAGAAAGTGGACTAATACAGGACATAATATGACAGATTCTCTTAAAATAATAATATTTTACACAAAATGTCTCTACTATCAATAGAGATCAATACAAGGATTTTATTGTTAATAGTATTAATCAACAAATATCATCAACTGAAGCAAAACTCGCTTGAAATTGTTAGAATCTCAACTAGCATACAAAAATTGATGATAGTTGTGGTAGTGAATAAATTACCAGCATACTCGCTGGTAACACTGCTATGGCAGTCTCGAAGAACTACTTTTCAGGTCATTGCCTGAAACAATACTTATACTAGCTATTGGAAAAGCTAGAGTATCTTTGTCGTTCATGTCCCAACTCTGGACTCTATCAAAAAACCAAAAAAAAAAAAACATGTCCGAAAATATTATTATTATATATATACTACGGCAGTCAACCGCCAGCAAGAGTATTCTATTGGTTGAAATCTAGGTAAGATATATATAAATAGATACCACTTACTGTCATTTTCATATTGCTAATATGCTTTCTTCGTCTATAGGAAAATAATATTTTCTTGAATGAAATCACCTGACTTAAGTGCTGGGAATAATTCAATTCTACTTCCGGAGAATTGAGAAACAATCTGGTTGTAGGTGGCTATTTGGGATAGATACATTTCTCCTGACATTTTCATCCAAAAACTTGGTTAGGATAAGATATCATAATTTGGTATTCTGGATCACAGGTATCTGGCTCAATTTAATATGGAAGTTATATTAAAATATATAGCAGGATGAAGGGGCAGATAAAGAGGCCAATAAGGAGGGGGTTAAGAAGATGATCCCATGGACAAGAATTATGAAAAGGCAGATCAAGAGGCCAATCATGAGAGGGGTCATGAAGATGATCCCATGGATGAGGACTATGAAGAGGAGAATCAAGAGAAGAATCAAGAGAGGGATCAAGAAGATGATCTAATCGATAAGGACAATGAAGAGGCAGATCAAAAGGCAAATCGATAGAAGGATTAAGCAGATAATGCAATGAACAAGGACCATGAATTCTGCCAGGTTATAACTTGGTAGTTAAGAGGCCAAAATAGTATTCTATATGGTAGAGGTATCAGGTGACAATAATAGTTACAATAGGAGTAGTAGAAGGACAGTGACAAGGGAGAAGAGATTGAGCGAGCAGAGTTAGTTGGGATATAGTTATATTGAAGGTTTTCTTTTATAGAAAAGATGCATGTATAGACTATCATAATGTTAGCTGTTTAAGAACCAAATTTAAAAATATCCTTCATTTGGTATTGGCTATGTGCAGGCGTTCTCATCCTCCGTCTCCTCTACACACCCGGCGATTGAAATCTCAACACCAAGAGATTATCACCACTTTTCCAAACTCCACCCCCCGTCATGGATTCGTCCTAGGGGGTGGAGACATACCTCCTCTACTCTATTCTTCCCTTAGGTTCATCCCTTTGGGCTTCCTTTACTCTGGGTTGATGGATTTCATCTTCTTTTGATGATGTTTCCTCTTCCTACCCCGCTTTTGCTCTGCTTCGCTTGGAGCATTTGCACGGTCGGCAACGCTCTCCTCACCGCCCATGTTACAGACGGCCGGGTACACGGTTTGCAGTAAGAGAAAACACTTCAACAGGCCACGGTCGATTTCTCTATTCTCTCTCTTTCTTTGAGAGGCTGCCCAGTTCAGACACGAACGCGTTTAGCGATAGTTTCTACAGCAAGGAGTTGGGTCTACCCCTCTTTCTCTTCTTCTCCTCACGGTCGGATCGGCTGGCACCCTACTGCTTCTACACCTTTTTGGCTGGTACCCACAACTACCTGGCTGGTATCCATAACTACTTCTTCACCATTCGGACTATGACCACGGTCCCTCACGGCCTGCCTCTGGGAGGGTGGTATTGCACTATCTCCTTCCTCTCTTTCGAGTGTGCGGCCAAAATAGATGGCCCGTTTGGCCTCCCCAGGACTTCGATTATGCCGAGCCTGGCCACCCCCGCATTAAATATACGGGACTTTTTAAAGTGGTTGCTTTGCGTTTGCTTTTTGTTTTTCCTTTGTTCGGATGATCGTGCCATGGGTTTTCCTGACTCTTCCTGCTTGTTCTTTGATTTGATTCCTTTCGTTTATCTTCTTAGCTAGTCAAGGGTTTC
>Ga0307509_10001466_pt1 | contig 39930 bp, 37 predicted proteins | sample 10_EM_MG_FD_202245 | JGI IMG/M metagenome (GOLD analysis project Ga0307509, IMG submission 202245) | Populus trichocarpa ectomycorrhiza microbial communities from riparian zone in the Pacific Northwest, United States - 10_EM | ecosystem: Host-associated > Plants > Roots > Unclassified | place...
AACGCTCGGGCCGGGACTGTGCCGCGTGATCGCGCGCTACGGCTTCATGGAAACGCCGAACGTCGTCGCGGCCATGCGCAGCGCCGAGGAAAAAGGCATCGCTTACGAGGCGGACCAGACCATGTACGTGGTCGGCCGCGAGAATCCGGTGTTCGCGACGGGCTCGGGCATGCCGCTGTGGCGCAAACGCCTGTTCGCCTTCATGGGCCGCAACAGCCAACTCGCCGCGATTCACTTCGGCGTGCCAGCGCATCGCACGCTCGAAGTGAGCAGCCAGGTGCGGCTGTGATTCATTAGGTGGCGTTCAGATGGCGGTACTTATGCTCTCGCACATCATGAAACACATCGCGAAACACTGTGTCGCATTCGCATTCGCCGCCGTCCTGGCAGGCTGCTCTTCGCTCTCCGAAAAAGAATGTCTCACCGCTGATTGGGAATCGATCGGCTATCGCGACGGCAGCCGCGGCTATGACGCGGGACGGGTCGCGGATCACGGCGAAGCGTGTGCCGAAGTCGGCGTCGAACCCGACCGCAATGAGTACGAAGCGGGACGCGTCCGCGGGCTCGAACTTTTCTGCACAGGCAGCAACGGCGTGCGCATCGGCCGCCAGGGCGGCAGCTATTCAGGAGTGTGCCCGGCCGATCTCGAGCCTGGCTTCCTGCGCGGCTACGATATCGGCCGCAACCTCAACGATTACGACCAGCACATGAGCAAGCTGCGCGCCGACATCGAATCGATCAATCGGGAACTGCGGCGCAAGGAGCCGCCCTTGAGCAACAACGAACGCGACTCGCTGCTGTACCAGCTGCGCACCCTCGAACGCGAATTCGGCCGGATGGAAGCTGAAGCGAACCAGCTGGAACGCCGGGCACGGGAATTCTGATGACGCCGTTGTGGTGCAGCGAATGCGTGCCGCGCACCACGATGGTCCAGCCGTTCAGTTGAACCTAGTTGATGAGATCGGCCATTTCCAGCACGGACTTTGCCACGTCGCCGAGGCGGCGATTGCGTTCCATCGCCATGCGCCGCAGCGTGTGATACGCCTCGTCTTCGCTCAGGCCGCGCGCCTTCATCAGCAGGCCCTTGGCGCGTTCGACGAATTTTCGTTCGGCCAGTTTCTGGTTGGCGACGCCAAGTTCGCTGCGCAGCCCGGCCAGCACTTCGAAGCGGATCAGCGCCACCTGGAGGATCGCCGGTACGCGCGGCGCATCCAGCCCATCGACGACGTAAGCCGCTGCGCCAGCTCGAACTGCGAGTGAAATCGTGCGTTCGGAAGAGTCGTCGGCGAAAATGACCAGCGGCAGCACGGCCGCACCCATCGCATCGACGATGCGATCGAGCATGTCGAGGTTGGGTGATCGCGCCTGCAGCACCACTACCTCGGGGCGCACGCGATCGAGCAACGGCAGCAGCGGCGACATATCGGGCGCCACCACTTCCGCGGTTTCATGACCGCCCCGCTGCAGTCCTTCACGCACGACATCCGCCCGCTCGGCGGACTCGGCAATTACCAGTACACGCACGACATAGGAACCTGTGGCCCGGATAAGGCGAGAGTGCAATGAGCATGCCAGCGGGACGGCACCGCTGCTTGCGGAGCGCGGCTACTGCGCCTCCCACCTCGGCCCCGCATCCGCGAACGAATGCGCCAATCCTACGAACGCGGGCAACGGCGTGTGAATCAGGAATACCGGCACTGCCGCGAGGTATTCACCGTAACGTCCCTTGTCCTCGAAGCGATCGCGAAAGTGCGAGGCGGCGAACAGGCGGCCCAGGTTCGGCACCACTCCGCCACCGATGTATACGCCGCCGACTGCGCCGAGCGTCAACACCAGATTGCCGGCAATCGTGCCGAGCATTCCACAGAACATGTACACCGCCTCCAGGCAGATGCGGCACGAGCCTTGTGCGGCGCGGCTGGTCACCTCGGCCGGTGTCAGTACATCGGCAATGACGCCTTCGATCTCGCACAACGCGTCGTAAAGATTGACCAGCCCGGGACCGGTCACAGCACGCTCGGCGGAGACGTGTGAAAACCGCAGGCGCAGTCGATTGAATACAGCGATCTCGCGTTCGTTCGTGACCGGCAGCGTGACGTGGCCGCCCTCGCCCTGCAGGGGAATCCACTGCAGCGTCGAATCGGAGCCGGGTCCGGGAATCAATCCCGATACGCCGAGGCCGGTGCCGGGACCGATCAGTGCGATCGGCGCATTCGTGACCGCGCGGCCACGCCCGATGGTTTCCAGCTCGTTCGCGGGCAGGTAGCGCAGCGCCATGGCGAGCGCGGTGAAGTCGTTGAAGAAACTCAAGCGGGTGAGGCCCAGTTCGCGGCGCACGGCCGCCGCTGAGAACTGCCACGCATGATTGGTCATGTGGATGAGGTCGCCGGTGATGGGGCCCGCGATCGCTATCGCCGCCTGCTGCGGCCTGCGCTCCGGCGTCATCGCACCGACGAGCTGCAGATAGTGTTCTACCGCGGCGACCAGGTCGGGATAGTCGGCGCACGCGAGCACGCGGTCGTCGCTGAACTCGTTGCCGCGCGACAGGCTGAAGCGCGCATTGGTGCCGCCGATGTCGGCGAGCAGCCGCAGCGGCGTATCAGGGCGCCCAGAAGACATCGACGGGCACCTCTTTCTGATGAAGGATGGCACGCACCGGCAACTCCGCCACCGAACCGGGCATGCGCGCGCGCTGATACACCTGCCACTTCGCATCGCCTTCGATGTGCAACACGATGCGCCGCGCATCGAGCAGTGCCGCGAGATTCAAACTCATGCGCGCATGCGGAGCAGCGAGCGCGTTGACCGCGACGCAGCCTGGCGGAACAGTCACGTCAAGCGCGCGCGCGAGCGCGAGCGAGCCGGGAAACAGGGACGCGGTGTGGCCGTCGTCGCCCATGCCGAGCACTACGACGTCGAAGGGCCTGGGCACTCTGCTCAGTGCGCGCCACGACCATTCCGCGCCCGCTTCCGGCGTCGGGGCAGGATTCTTCAGGCCGACGAAGCGCGCGACGGCGGCGTGATCGAGGAGCAGATGTTCGCGCAGCAACCGTTCGTTGCTCGCCTCTGCCGTCGTCTCCACCCAGCGCTCGTCGGCCAGCGTCACCCAGATATTTTTCCAGTCCGCCGGTTCCCGGCGCAGCTGCTGGAACAGCTTCAGCGGCGTGCGCCCGCCGGAGACGACCAGGCTCGCGGCCTTGCGCGCGGCGACGGCTTCGTCGAGATCGACTTTCACCTCACCCGACAGCGCATTGGCGAGCGCGGTCGAATCGGGAAAACGATGTTCGTGGACCCAGCGGGATGGCATGGCGGGGATGGTACATGGACCGATGTGGCAGAACGACGGGAATCAGGTGCTCCTGGCGCCGCGGCTCGCAGCGTGAACGACCGGACCACCGCTACAGTTCATTGCTCCAGGTAAATCCGTCCCGGCTGATGAGCGAGCTGGCCGCCGCCGGCCCCCAACTTCCGGCGGTGTACGACTTGGGGTTTTCCTCGTATTGCGTCCAGGCATCGCGGATGGGATCGATCCAGGCCCAGGCGGCATCCAGTTCGTCCCGGCGCATGAACAATGTCAAATTGCCCTTCACCACGTCGGTCAGCAGCCGCTCGTAGGCATCCAGCGGACGCGTCTTGAAGGTGTCGCCGAAATCCAGGGCCAGGCTCACCGGCTTGAGGCGCATGCCTTCGCCGGGGTTCTTCGCCAGCACGGTGAGCTTGATGCTTTCGTCGGGCGCCAGCTGGATCACCAGCCGGTTCGGCGAATGCGCATCGTCGGGCTGCTCATAGATGGCGTGCGGCACGCCCTCGAACGTCACCGCGATTTCCGAGAGCTTCTCCTGCAGCCGCTTGCCGGTGCGCAGGTAGAAGGGCACGCCGGCCCAGCGCCACGAATCGATTTCGACCTTCAGCGCGACGAACGTCTCGGTGACGCTGCCGGCAGGCACGCCCTTCTCGTTCAGATAGCCGACGACGGGCGCGCCGTTCGCGGCGCCCGATTTGTATTGGCCGCGCACCGTCTTGGCGAGCACGTCGCGGCCCCGCAGCGGCTTCAACGCGTGCAGCACCTTCAATTTCTCGTCGCGCATGGCGTCGGCGCTGCTCGTGGCGGGCGGCTCCATCGCGATGATGCACAGCAGTTGCAGCAGATGATTCTGCACCATGTCGCGCAGCGCGCCGGTGGCGTCGTAGAAACCGGCGCGACGCTCCACGCCCAGATCTTCGGCGACGGTGATCTGCACGTGCTGGATGCGGCCGCGCCGCCACAGCGGCTCGAACAGCGTGTTGCCGAAACGCAGGGCCAGCAGGTTCTGCACCGTCTCCTTGCCCAAGTAATGATCGATGCGAAAAATCTGCGTCTCACCGAAGAACGCGCCGACGCGCTCGTTGATCTGCGCGGACGATTTGCGATCCTCGCCGAGCGGTTTCTCCAGCACGACGCGCGATGCCGGCGTCACCAGCGCGTGCCGCGCCAGTCCCTCGCAGATCGGCGCGAACAGGTCGGGGGCGGTCGACAGGAAGAACACGCGGGTGGTGGCGTCGCGGCCGCGCAGGAATTCCTGCAGCGGCGCGAAATGCTCATCGACGGTGGCGTCGATCCGGAAGTAGCTCACCAGCTTCGCGAACTCGTCCCAGCGCCGCGCATCGAACTCCGCGCCCAGATGCAGCTTGCAGGTCTCCTGCACCAGCCCCAGGTACTCCTCCCGTGACAGTTCGCTGCGCGCCACACCGATCAGCCGCGACTCGGGCGTGAGCTGGCCGGCAAGCAAGCGACGGAACAATGCGGGCAGCAGCTTGCGCATGGCCAGATCGCCGGTGCCGCCGAACAGGGTCAGGTCGAAGGTCGGAAGTACTTGCATGAATGATCCGGTGTGGCGAAGCAGGGGAAATTACCTCGCGCGCGGGTGCGGCGCAAATCAGCAGAGGTTTAAGCAGTAACCGCAATGAAATATGCGGCGTGTGTAAGCGCTTGCAGATTTGGTGCGTCGGCGGCGATTCGCTGGGTCTTTTCAGTGCGCGCGACGCTCACCGGCATGGCGGAACACTGTATTTTCCCCGGCGTTCTTCGTTATCGATGTGTGCGCCGGCGCGCACGCGGCGCATTGCTCAGTGCGCGCCAGGCGGCCAGGCCCTACAATGCCGCTGAGATTTCTTTAACCTCGTCATGAGGAGCACGATTGTTGAACGCCGCAGTGCCGCTGCACGAACGGGTCCGCGAAGTCACCGACCGGATACGGGAACGCAGCGCGGGCAAGCGGGCAGACTACCTGGCGCGCATGGAACTCGCGCGCTCGCAAGCAACGGTGAGGACTGCGCTGTCCTGTACGAACCTTGCCCACGGATTCGCCGCCGCCGATGCCGCCGACAAGGAAGCACTCAAGCGCATGCGCTGGCCGAATCTCGCCATCGTCTCCTCTTATAACGACATGCTTTCGGCGCATCAGCCGCTGGAGCGTTTTCCCGCGCTGATCAAGCTCGCCGCGCGCGAAGCCGGCGCGGTGGCACAGTTCGCCGGCGGCGTGCCCGCGATGTGCGACGGAGTCACGCAGGGCCAGGCCGGCATGGAGCTGTCGCTGTTCAGCCGCGACGTCATCGCGATGTCGACCGCCATCGCGCTGTCGCACAACATGTTCGATGCGGCGTTGTGCCTGGGCGTGTGCGACAAGATCGTGCCCGGCCTGCTGATCGGCGCGCTGACGTTCGGCCACCTCCCGGTGCTGTTCGTCCCCGCCGGACCGATGCCTTCCGGCATGCCGAACAAGGAAAAAGCGCGCATCCGCCAGCTCTTCGCCGAAGGCAAGGTGGGCCGCGATGCGTTGCTGGAATCCGAAGCGCAGAGCTATCACTCGGCCGGCACCTGCACGTTCTACGGCACCGCCAACAGCAACCAGATGCTGATGGAAGTGATGGGCCTGCACCTGCCCGGCGCGGCTTTCGTGCAACCGAACACGCCGTTGCGCGATGCATTGACGAGCGCCGCGGCAAGGCGCGCCGCGCAGATCACGGCGTTGGGCGAGAACTACTTGCCGCTGTCGCACACCATCGACGAACGCGCGCTGGTGAACGGCATCGTCGGATTGCTCGCGACCGGCGGTTCGACGAATCACACGCTGCACCTGATCGCGATGGCGAGCGCCGCGGGTATCCAGATCAACTGGGACGACTTCAGCGACCTGTCCGACATCGTGCCCCTGCTGGCGCGCATCTATCCCAACGGCAGCGCCGACGTGAATCATTTTCACGCGGCCGGCGGCATGGGCTTCCTGATTCGCGAACTGCTGTCGGCGGGCTTGCTGCATGGAGACACGACGACCGTTGCCGGCCACGGTCTCGGTGCTTACACCGAAGAACCTTGGCTGTCGCCCGACGGCATCGCCTGGCGTCCTGCGCCGCTCGTCAGCGGCGACAAGAACGTGCTGCGGCCGATCGGCGAACCGTTCGGCGCCGACGGCGGCTTGAAGCTGCTGAAGGGCAACCTGGGACGTGCGGTGATGAAGACGTCGGCAGTGCAGGCGGAGCATCGCGTCGTCGAAGCGCCCGCGCTGGTGTTCAACGACCAGGAAGAAGTGGTGCGCGCATTCCAGGCCGGCACGCTGCACCGCGACTGCGTCGTCATCGTGCGATACCAGGGACCGCGCGCCAACGGCATGCCCGAGCTGCACCAACTCACCCCCGCGCTCGCGTCGCTGCAAAGCAAGGGCTTTCATGTCGCGCTGGTGACGGATGGCCGCATGTCCGGTGCATCGGGAGCAGTGCCGGCCGCCATCCATGTCACACCCGAATGCCTGGCCGGCGGCGCGCTCGCGTGCGTGCGCGATGGCGACCGGATCACCGTCGACAGCTATACCGGCGTGCTGCACGCTCACGTCGACGAAACCGTGCTACGCAGCCGCGCGCTCACACAGCCCGACTTGCGCGGCAACGCGGCTGGCTGCGGCCGCGAATTGTTCGCGACGTTCCGCGCCGCCGCCAGCGAAGCGGAGTCGGGCGCCAGCACGTTCGGCCCGGCATTCTAAAATCCATCACTCATCATCCCGCGGTCCTACCATGCCTCGATCCATCCTTGCACTCGCGCCGGTCATCCCGGTGCTCACCATAGAGCGCCTCGAAGACGCGGTGCCGCTCGCGCAAGCACTGTGCGCCGGCGGATTGCGTGTTCTCGAAGTAACGCTGCGCACGCCGCCGGCGCTCAAAGCCATCGAAGCCATGCGCAAGGCCGTGCCCGAGGCGATCGTCGGCGTTGGTACGCTGGCGCGGCCGCAGGATTTCGTGGACGCGACGCGCGCGGGCGCGCAGTTCGGCGTCAGTCCCGGACTCACCGCGGACCTTGCCAGCGCGGCGCGGCAGGCTGCGTTTCCATTGTTGCCCGGCATCATGACACCGAGCGAATTGCTCGCCGGACTGGGTTGGGGTTTCACCACTTTCAAGCTGTTTCCGGCGCAGCAGGCCGGCGGCATCGGCATGCTCAAGGCGCTGGGTGCGCCCTTTCCGGACGTGTTGTTCTGTCCCACCGGCGGGATCAGCCGCGCGACCGCGCCGGAGTTCCTGGCGTTGCCGAACGTGGCATGCGTGGGTGGGTCATGGGTCGCGCCCGCGGATAAAGTACGGGCAGGCGATTGGCGGGCCATCGAAGCACTGGCGCGCGACGCGGCGGCGCTGGCGCGCCCGCATTGATGGTCCCGTTGACGGTTCAGGCTGAAGCGGCGACCGGACTGTCCTCGAGATCCGGCAGCAAGGTCAGCTGGATTCCCGTCTCTTCATAGTTCACCGCAGGTTCGTCCTGCGGCAGCATCGGCAACTGCACCGGCGTCGCACGCACGACCGGAGTGTCGTTGCGCGTCGCGATCTTCAATTCGGCACGTGGCGGCGCGGGAGCATCCGTAAGAATCAGAGACGCAGCCTTCACCGCGCTGGCCGGCGGCTCGGGTTGCACGACGGGACGCTCACCGAGCGGCGCGGCGGTTTTCAGAGCGGGTTCGATCTTTAGCTGAACCAGCTGCACAGGCGCGTCGACCTTCGGCGACTCGGCGAGCTTCACGGCGACCTTCACAGGCTTGGCTGCTTCCGGCGCCGCGACTTCCACGACTGGCTTGGCACGCGGCGGCTCGACAACCTGGACAGGCTTCTTCACTTCGGTGGACGCCAATTCCTCGGGCGTCAGCAGGTCGCCCAGATCTTCGGCGACGCCGCGCGCGCGATTCGAGGCCGGTGACGATTCATCCGTGCTTTCGCGCTTGATCGCGGATTCGAAAATCTGCAGCACGTCACCCTCGGTGGCCGGGCGCGGATCGTGAACCAAGGGACGCGTTTCGATCTTGGGCGGCGCCTTGAACGCGATCTTGATTTCCGGCACTTGCTCTTCGAGCGAATCCGGATCGGACATTTCGTGCAGCGAGACCAGCGCGGCCGCCTTGGCTTTCGCTTTCTCGCGGGTGGTCTGCGTATCCGGCGGCGCGACCGGCACCGCCGCGTCGATCTCCGGCGCAGGCACATCCGTCGCGGCCAGCGCCTGGCGGCCGACGACGTCGTAATACAGTTGCAGATACTTCTGCATCGAGCGCACCGAGACGAAATTGTTCAACGCATGCTTGCGCGCGCCCTGGACCATGAAAGCGCGCCGTTCCGCCGGCATGTCCATCAAGCGCGTGATGCCGCGCTGGAACGCGACCGGGCTGCCCGGCTCGATCGCGACACCAAACTGGCCGAGCACTTCCCCCTGCGCGCCCATACCCGTCGCGACGCAAGGCACGCCGCACAGCATCGCCATGACCAGCGTCATGCGCGCGCTGTCGGTAAGCGCACTGGAGCACGCCACGTCGCACGCGGCGAAGAACGATGAAATATCCGACCACTCGCCCAGCAATTGCGTGCGCGTGCCCAGCGTGCCGCCGCCGACCAGCGCCATCAGCGGCGCATTGCCTTTCTGCACGCCGTGACCGGCGAGGATCACGTGAATGTGCGGGTTCGTCTTGATCAATTCACCCACGCCCTTGAGCAGCGTGCTGTGGTCGTACTCGGACTGGAACGGCGCGGCCATGCCGATGACGAATGCATCGCTGCCCAGGCCGAGCTGGTCGCGCACTTTCTGCCGCGCGGCAAAATCCGGTTTGAAGCGAGTGGGATCGACGCCGGGCGGAATGATCAGCGCATCGCCCTCAGGATAACCATGGCGGCGATGCATGGAAGCGGCCGCCTCGGATGCGTAGACGATGCGATCTACCTTGGCCGACTTCTTACCCGTCCACAGCAGCTTGCGGCGGTCGATGAAACCCCCGTCCTTGGCGATGGGTAAAGTGTCGGCGACGCTCCAAACCACCTTGGGTTTCCAGTCGCAGCGCGACCGCATCATCAGCGCGGCCAGCTGGGCCGTGTGGCCCCAGGCCTGGATCACGTCGGGACGAAACTGGCGAGTCGTATTCAGCAGCTCCTTGAAGGCGCCGAAAGCGAAGCGGCGCTTGGAGAGCGCAACTTCATGCACTGGAATACCGTGCTGCCGCAACACCGCGGCGGGCGCAAACGCGGGTGCGAGCGACACCACCTGCGCCTTCACCTTCTGCTTCGGCATGCGCGTGAGCAGCGGCATGAACAATGCCTGCTGCATGGCCGCGGACACCCCACCGGAGCTCACGAAATGCAGTACACGAACTTGTCGAAGCTTGTCGTCTGACACGATGACCGACGCTGTTTTGGACCAGCCAAGAGCCTAGCAGCAGTCGGATTCACTACGCGCACACCAGAACGCGAAATTGATAAGCCCGCCACATTCCCCGGGTGACAAGATTTGGCAGGTTCGGAAGTAGTTCACAAAGGCCGGCGGGACAGCCTGCAAAACAGGGTCGGCAAACCCTCAGAGGGAGGCATCTCGGAAAGCACGCAGCACGGCATTCACGCGCGTCTGATAGCCCGGACCCTGCGCCTTGAACCAGGCAAGCACGTCGGCATCGAGCCGCAATGCAACCGACGTCTTCGGTGCGGCGGGCCGCAAGCCGCGCCGCACGATACCTCGGACGATATGGCTCACGTCCGCCTGCGGATGCTCGTCGGAGACGACGATGGCCTTTTCCTTGGTTGCACGCACGCGCTTCCAATCGGTCTTAGATGTTCTGGAAGAGGATCGCTTCTTCATTGCGGGTGGCTCTACGTAAGGAAATGGCGTGGATTCGATCGGACGTTTCGGTATGGACCAACGACACGGCAATGCCGCCGAGAAGCCCGAGCGTCACGAAGCGCTGCTCTGCATAGTCGAACCGGTCGTCCTCGAACGTGAATGTCGGGCCCTCGAACAATCTCGGTACGTCACGGAAATCGATTCCATGAGTCTTGAGATTGCTGCGACGCTTCCGTTCGTCCCAGGTAAAACGCATAGACAGAGTGTATATACAGCGCGGCGGTCCGTCAAAACGGTCCGATCAGGTGACGGCCCACAGGTAGGTCGCCGCATACGACCGGTAAGGTCGCCATGCTTCCGCCATCTTCAACAGTGCGGCGGGCGATTCCGCCTGCGCTGCGCGCATCAGGCCGATGTCGCTTTCCGGGAAGGCGTCGGGCTCACGGCCGAGGCGGATGGCGAGATAGCCGCGCGTCCACGGGCCGAAGCCTACAAGTTGCTTGAGTTCGGCTTCCAGCTTCGGCCACGGCTGATCGAAGCGCACGCGCTGCTCCAGCACCGCGTTCGCAAGATTGCGGATGGTTTCGACGCGCTTGCCCGGCATGCCCATCTGCGTGAGATCGCCCTTGATCACGCACTCCGGCGTCACTTCGCCGCAGCGTTCGACGAGCCGTCGCATCAAGGTACGCGCTGCGGCGACCGTGACTTGCTGGCCGAGGATGGTGCGTACGCAAAGCTCAAACGGCGACCAGGCGGCGGTGGGCCGCATGCCCGGCACTGCAGCGACTTTCGCTGCGAGTACGGAAGAACGTCGGAGATGCTTACTGATCGGTGCGGCGTCGTGCGAGACGTCGAAGACTGCGGCGACGCGTTCCAGGATTGCATCGGCCTTCACCTTTCCGTCCGCACTCACGAGCAGCGCTTGCGAAGCGACGTCGAACTTCACGCAGATGTTGCGTGAGGCGACGCGGCGTACGTAGCTATCGTTCTCGATGCTTTCCACTTCCGGGATCAGCCGCTGACTCAGATAGACGAGCAGGTGCTGCCAGGGAAACGGCGCGACGACGGGAATGGAGCCTAAGTTCACCGCGACGGTGAACCCGCAGCTTTCGCAGCGTCGCCCGGCGATGGCGCGTGGCTGGTGACGCCGCCGATCAGCACCAACCGCATTGCCTCTTCCACCGTCAGCGCGGTCTCTTCGAGTTCGGACTTGGGCAGGTACAGTGTGTAGCCGCCGATCTGGTAGCTCATCGGGAAATACACGGCGACGAAATCGTCTGCGGCTTCGCGCATCAGCCGTTCGCTGATCTGCTCCTCCGTGACGAAGCCGATCAGCCGCGCGCTGCCCATCCGCCACATCACCACGCGCTTCAGGTCGCGCCCCTTGCCGCCCGCCGGCAGGAAGCGCGTGAAATCCTTCAGTGCGCCAAAGATGGTCTTGACGATGGGAATGCGTGCGAGCAGCGACTCGCCGAAGCGGATGAAGCGGCGCACCACGTATGCATCGACTAGCACACCTGCAAGCAGCACCAGCAGAAACGCGACCAGCAAACCCAGCCCCGGCCAGTAATGACCACTCGGCAATATGACGCGCAGCGGTCCGCCCAGGATGGATTCGGCAGTCTTGCCCAGCCAGAACACCAGGTAGATGGTGAGCGCGACGGGCAGCACCGCCACCAGGCCTTTCAGAAATGTATTCCAGAGACGACGCATGAACTCTCCGCCGCGGACGGCGCTGACCGGTGATGGCCCGGGTGATTGACGACAGCGGAAAGTATGGGGCTTCGCCGTGCACGACAAAAGAGGGCCGCTGCTATCATGCACCGCTGCATGCCTAAACCCGCACTCTTCATGATTGCCTGCGCGGTGCTGCTCGCCGCGGCGACTGCGCACGCACGCGAAGTTGCGCAGTTGCCGCCCGCGGTGACGCGTGCCATGAACGCAGCCGGCGTGCCGGCGGCGAACGTGAGCATCCATGTGCGCGACGCCGCGAGCGGCGAAACCCTCATCGACCTCAACGCGGCCAAGCCGCGCAGCCCCGCGTCGACGATCAAAGTGCTTACGACGTTCGCGGCGCTCGATGCGCTCGGCCCGGCATACACATGGAAGACACGTGCGTATCTGGGCGGCAAGCTCGCCAACGGCGTACTCGCCGGTGACCTCATCATCGCCGGCGGCGGCGACCCTTACATGACCAGCGAACGCTGGTGGAGCTTTGTACAGAAGCTGCGCGAGCTGGGGCTGGCGAAGATCAACGGCGACATCGTCATCGACAATTCCTACTTCGCACCCATCGCCGCCACGCGCGCCGATTTCGATTCGCAGCCGTACCGCAGCTACAACGTGCTGCCCGACGCGCTGATGGTCAATTTCCAGACCTCGCAGTTCACGCTCCTCGCGAGCCCGCAACGCAATGCACCGTTCATCACCATCAATCCGCTGCCCGCGAATCTCGTGATTAAAAATCAGGTGCAAGTGAGTGCCGGCGAGTGCGTGGGTGCGCGCCACGAAGTGAACTTCGACATACCCGACGCGAATGACCCGAAGACGCTCCGCGTCAGCGGCGGCCTGGCGACGAGCTGCGGCATCTATTCGATCAGTCGTGCCATCATGACCGCGCCCGATTATGCCTACGGCACATTCCGCACGATGTGGACGCAGTCCGGCGGCGCGATCGACGGCGCAATGCGCGTCGCGCCAACGCCCGCCGACGCCGCGCTGTTCTACGCGCACGATTCACTGCCGCTGGCCGAGATCATCCGGCTGGTGAATAAATTCTCCAACAACGTGATGGCGCGGCATCTGCTGCTCACGCTGGGCGCGGAAAAATTCGGCCCGCCCGCGACCGCCCAGAGCGGACGCAACGCGGTGCGGCTGTGGCTGGCGAACCGCGGCGTCGAGATTCCCGGCTTCGTGCTGGAGAACGGCGCAGGCCTTTCACGCACCGAACGAGTGACGGTTCGGGGCTTGGCGGATGTACTGAATCTCGCGTGGCACAGTCCTTTCATGCCTGAATTCGCCGCGTCGCTGCCGCTCGCGGCGACCGACGGAACATTGAGCAACCGCTTCGGTGCAGCCGGCATGCAAGGACGTCTGCGCTTGAAAACAGGACGCATCGACGACGTGAGCGGACTAGCAGGCTTCGTCAATGCCGCATCAGGGAAGACGTATATCGTCTCCATTCTCGTCAATCATCCCGGCGCACAGAACGGCGCGGGCGAAGCGATTCAGGCGGAACTTATTCGTTGGGTGTTCGGGCAGTAACCGCGCTCACGCATGAGTGTGGCGCGTGCCCCTCATTGCGATTGCTTCAGTCGTGTAATTCCTTCCACTCGCCGTGCTTTAGTCCTGCTTCACTGGAACCGCCCCAGGCGCGAAGCGTTCTGCTCACACGCGTTTTGTGAGTCTGTTGCGCAACAGAAATTCTTCCGAAAGATTTGTTCCAGTTATTTCCCAGGAGATTGAACATGAAAGGTGGAATTGCAGCGGCGACGCTGATCGCTCTTTCCGGCGGCATGATGTCCGCGCACGCAGCCGACTCCGACAACAACCGTGGCTTCTACATCGGCGGCGGCGTCGGCCAGTTCAACGTGAAGATCGACGACATCGACGATACGGACAACGCCATCGAACGACTCGATGACGACGACACGTCGTGGAAAGCCTTCGTCGGCTATCGCTTCAACCAGTATTTCTCGGTCGAAGGCGCGTACATCGACTTCGGCGGTCCGTCGGATCGTGCTACTGCCAGCGGTTCGAGCGGCGACTACAAGGCCGAACTGAGCGGCTTCGCGCCGTACGTGATCGGCACGATTCCGCTCGGCCCGGTCGAGTTGTTCGGCAAGGTCGGCTATTACTTCTACGACGTGGACATCACGGCCGATCTGGACGATCTCGGCGGCAACGTATTTCGCTCCAACGACAGCGGCGAAGACCTGCTGTACGGCTTCGGCGTGGGCATGACGTTCTTCGACCATCTCAATGCACGCCTGGAGTACGAGAAGATCGACGCCAACAACATCGACGATGCGGATGCACTCTGGTTTTCGGGTGCGTGGCGCTTCTGAGCTTGCGCGATCGAGCGAATAGCTTCGATAGACGAAGGCATTGATCGTCACAGCCGCCGGAACTGAAAATTCCGGCGGCGTTCGTCTTATGCTCAAACGGGGCGATTCTCGGTACCTTCGCCAGGCGTGACGAACAGCATCCGGCACGGCCGCCGGACCTTGGCCGTGTGCCAGGTGTTCTTCGGCACGAGCACGTAGGCGCCCTTCTCATTCAACGTCACGGTGCTCTGCACGCCGCCCTGTTCCAGCAGCAGATCGACCTCGCCTTCCAAGAGGCACACGAACTCCTCGCCCGCAGGATGTCGCTCCCAGGTGGTCCAGTCCTTTTCGTAGGCGAAGAACGAAAGCAGTCGCGAGAACTGGCCCAGCCGGCCATTCATCAGCGCGTCCCAGAAGTCGGCGTTCACCGGCAGCGGCCGCGCACCGCAAGCATCGTCGAGCGCGACGAACGTGGTAGCGATGTTCAGCGGCTGCATGGTCCGTTCTCCGTTGCGTTCAGGATGCGTAGGCTGGGCTGAAGGGATACACGATGTTCCTACAGTACCGATCCGGATTCGAGTGAGGTAGTTCGAAGAGCACATCTTCGACACGGGATTTCAGGCTGCGATAAATCCCGGCAACTTGGTTGCCTTCGCATCGAACGAAGCAGTTGCACGGCATCCTAGGGCACGATGCCGCGCACCGATTAGACAGTCCGCAAAGTCGGCGGGAGAGTCTTTCCACGCAAACAGCGCTTCCTCAATGGAATGTTCGTCTTCAAAGTGCAACTCGGCTGATGCGAGGAGTCCTGAAAACGCGGCGAGGATTTCGGACTTTGCCAGGCTGTAGCGACTTCGCAGCACCCATTCAGTCTCCAGCAATACCAGGAGGCTGATGAGTACGCCGCTGCCTGTGCGCGATTCCCGACCTATGAGCTTTTGGGCTCGCTCGAACTGCGCCTGATCGTCCTGAACGAGGAAGCGCACCAACACATTAGTGTCTACACCGAGCATTATCGGGACAGCTGGTCAACCGGAACGGGCTTCTGTCCCTTCTTCCGCAAGCTCCCTGCAAGGCTCATCACGCTTTTGTTCTTAACACGCATAAGAACGGTACCGTTCGGCAGCATCGTAAAAGTCATCCGGTCTCCCGACTTCATGCCAAGAGTCTCCCGAATTTCTTTGGGAATCGTGGTCTGTCCTTTGCTGGTTAACGTCGAATCTGTGCTCATGACCCACCTCCAGTCCTTACAGAGTTAATCTTAGTAAGGAGGAGCCCGGAGCGCAATCCCTATCGGCAGTACATGTTCGAGCAGGTCCGGCAACGATTCAGAACTCCGCAGCCGTCAATGGAATGCACCCAGATGCAGTTCAATCCTGCGGCACGTCGAAGAAGTCGACGACGCCCGTTTCCAGCGAGTACTCGGCGCCGACGACGAGCAGACCCTTGCTGTCGATCAGTTGTTCGAGCACTTCCGAACCGTGGCGCAACTGGTTGGCGGAAGCACGCACGTTCGCGCGCACGGCCTGGTGCACCAGAGCGTCCGGATCATGCTTGAGTTCAGTGGCGAGCAGCGCTTCCACCGAAGGCCGCACCCGCGCCACGATGGAGAACACGTTGCGCGATTGATTCGTCGGCGGCTGCTGCAATTGTTCGAGCGTGGCCAGGATTGCGCCGCATTGCGAATGGCCCAGCACGACGACCAGCCGCGTGTGATAGCGCGCGGCGGCGAATTCGACGCTGCCGATCTGCGAAGGCGCGACGATGTTGCCGGCGACGCGGATCACGAACAGGTCGCCAAGTCCTTGGTCGAACACCAATTCCGCCGGCACGCGCGAATCGGAGCAGCCGAGGATGATCGCGAACGGCTCCTGCCCGCTCGTCAGCTCGATGCGCCGCATGCGGTTGGTCGAGTCGTTGCTGCTGGTCGCATCGGCGACGAAGCGGCTGTTGCCTTGGCGCAGGCGATCGAGCGCTTCCCGTGCTGGGATCATGTAGGGAGGAGTCCTGGTGACTGGCGATGAAGCCTGCAATATACCAAGCGCAGGCGGCGGGTTGGAACGCCACGGCGCACTCTATCGATGCATTTCGCCCGGAATAGGGACACCGTCCTGTTTCTAGGTGCGTGGGAGCAGCTCAACAACGCGGTTTTTGATTCCCTCGAATTCGAGGGAATTAGGAACGAGGCAGGTCGAAATAGCTTTTCCTGTCTGCCAAAAAATGGATAGAGGCAACCGGCGCCGTCGGCATGTATGCAAAGGCCGGCCGCCGTGGCAACACCCTCGCCCATCGCGACATCGCTAGGCGTCCTGCTTCTCCGGCGGGCCGAGCAGGTTCGCGTCGCGCGCCAGTTTCCATTTGCCGTTCTCCTTGCGCAGCACGGACAGCGTTGTTCCCGAGCGCGTCATCGTTGCACCGCCTGCCGGCGTCACTGTGACTTTGAGCTTGGTCCACATGAAGGCCCAATCGCCCAGCACGTTGATTTCCTGGATGTCGCTATGGCCTTCGAACTTCATCGCGCCTTCGCTCTGAGGCTTCGCCGCCTTCGCAAAGCCCGCCTTATCCATCGGTGGCTGGCCCGGCTGCAGGAAGATGACGTCGTCGGTCATCAGGCGCAGCACCGTGTCGATGTCGCCCGCGCGGGTCGCGGACATCCAGGTCGAGATCACTTCGCGTATCGCGCGCTCGTCGTTCTGCATGGCTGCTCCTGAATCAATCCCGTTGTGCGACCAGGCGGATCATGCCCGCCAAGCCTGATTCGCGCCGCACGATGAAGCCGAACGATTCGAGCGTGCGGATCATCCACTCCGGCGCAATGCGCAGCTTTCGATAGCTGCTGACGCGTAACTTCCATCCTGCCGCTTCGCGTTCATGCAGCACGTCGTGCACGGTGACGTGCGTGTCCATGTACTCAAGGAAACAGGTGAGGATGCGATTCTCATCGCTGCGCACCGGAATGAATCGCTGTTCGGCAGTCTGCGCGTTCGAGAAATCACGGAAGGAAACGATGAAATAGCCGTCGGCATGCAGCGCGGACGCCGCTTCGGAGCACAGCTGCAGAAGGGACTCTTCGCTTTCGAGGTGCGTGAGCGTGTCGCCCATGCAAATGATGGCCTGCGGCGCCTCCGGCAGGTGATTGCTGAATGCCAGCAGGTCGTCCATCACGATTTCGATCGGCAGGTTGCCCTTGCGCGCCCGCAGTTCGTCGAGCAGCACAGCGCTGGAGTCGATTGCGATGACGGGATAGCCGGCGCGGGCGAGCGGGATCGCATGCATGCCGAAGCCTGCGCCCAGGTCCACGACCGGCCTGCCGTTCGAAGCCGGCAGGTCCAGTGCATTCAGTTCGGTCGCGCCGCGCTCGGTCGCGGCATCGAAGCCGCCCGCCATCCATGCGTAGACGGGTCCGAGATGTCGGGCGTAATGATCGAGAACTGACGGCATGCGTACGTATTTCCTGCAACGACGCCGCGACCCGGCGGGGTGAGGCTCAGGCCGGAGTGTGGCAGACCGCTTCGACGTTGTGTCCATCGGGATCGAGCACGAACGCGCCGTAGTAGTCCGGGTGATAGTGGTGCCGCACTCCCGGCGCGCCGTTGTCGCGGCCGCCCGCGGCGAGCGCGGCCTTATAGAAGGCATCGACGCCGGCGCGGTTGTCGGCTCGAAACGCGATGTGGATGGGCGGCACATTCGGCTTGCCCTCGCCGATCCAGAAATCAGGCTTCGGCGCGACGCCGAAGCCGGCGATGCCGCGGCCGCCGGTGACTTCTTTTGGCAGCTCGGCGAGCAGCGCGTAGCCGAGGGGCGCCAGTGCTTTGGAATAGAACTGCTTGCTGGCGGCGTAGTTGCTGACGGATACGCCGGTGTGGTCGATCATGGCGTTGCTTCCTGTTGCTGTATTGATGTTCGCTGCATCATAGCTGCGGGTAGTGAGAGCAAACAGACCTCGTAGGTTGGGCTGAGTCTTCGAAGCCCAACAATCTTACGCCGCACAGATTGTTGGGCTTCGAAGACCCAGCCCAACCTACGCGACTGCGGCTCTACCGCTAGGCAGCGGGAGAGGGTGAGAATGTAGATAGGCGCACCGGCAAGCGCCGGGCACCCCATTGACCGGGCGCGCCGTCAAACATGCCGGGGATTTGCGTGCCGCACTTGAGGCACGCGCCGCTCGCGTCCAGTCGCCATTCGTCGAGTCGATACCAGTCGCGTTCGATCACACGCGTACTGCAGCCGTGGCAGTAAGTGCTGGCGCCCGCCGCGTCGTGGACGTTGCCGGTGTAGACGTAGCGCAAACCGTTCTTCATCGCGATGGCGCGGGCACGCGTCAGTGTCGCCGGCGGTGTCGGCGGCTTGTCGCGCATCTTCCAATCGGGATGGAACGCCGTGAAGTGCAGCGGCACGTGCGGGCCGAGGTTGTTCATGATCCATTGCGTCATGGCATCGATCTCGGCGTCGGAATCGTTCTCGCCTGGAATGAGCAGCGTGGTGATCTCGAACCACACCTGCGTCGTCTTCAAGTACTCCAGCGTCTCGAGCACTGCGCCAAGCTCGGCGCCGCAGATCTTCCGATAGAAGCTCTCGGTGAAGCCTTTCAAGTCGACGTTGGCCGCATCCATGTGCGAATAGAACTCGGTGCGCGGCGCCGGGCACATGTAGCCGGCAGTGACCGCAACGCTCTTGATGCCTTCCGCGCGGCACGCGTCGGCGACGTCCTGCGCGTATTCCATGAAGATGACCGGATCGTTGTACGTGAACGCGACGCTTGCGCAGCCCAGGCGCTGCGCCGCAGCGGCGAGCATCTGCGGCGAGGCCTGATCGGCGAGCGTGTCCATCTCGCGCGACTTGCTCATGTCCCAGTTCTGGCAGAACTTGCAGGCGAGATTGCAGCCCGCGGTGCCGAACGACAACACCGCGGTGCCCGGCAGGAAATGATTCAGCGGCTTCTTCTCGATGGGATCGACGCAGAACCCGCTGGAGCGGCCATAGGTGTAGAGCTTGACCTCACCTGCTGCCACGCCGCGTACGAAACACAGTCCGCGCTGACCTTCGTGCATCTTGCACGCGCGCGGACAGACATCGCATTGAATGCGGTTGTCGTCGAGGCGATGCCAGTGCTGCGTCGGGTGAGGCATACTAGCGGCATCATGCGCCCGGACCCCGTAAAAACAAGCGCGCGCCCGCCGGCGGTCGCGGGAATGTTTTATCCAGCCGCGCCCGGCGAGCTGCACGACGTGGTAATGCAATATATGGACGGCGTGTCCGGCGTAGACCTACCGCGCGCGCCCAAGGCGCTGATCGTCCCGCATGCGGGATATATCTATTCAGGTTCGGTTGCGGCGGCGGCATATGCGTCGATCGCAGCGCGGCGTGAACGCATCACCCGCGTCGTGCTGCTGGGCCCCAGCCATCGCGTCTACTTGCAAGGTATCGCGTTGCCTGAATGGAACGAATTCACGACGCCCCTGGGCAACCTTCGCATCGATCATGAGCATCAGGCTGCACTGCTTTCCCAAGGCGAAGTGATCGCATCGAACGCACCGCATGCGCTGGAGCACAGCCTCGAGGTGCAGCTGCCGTTCCTGCAAACACTGCTCGGAGATTTCACCTTGACGCCGCTGGTGGCCGGCGACGCTTCGCCGCGGCACGTCGCATCGGTGCTGGCTGCCGTGTGGGGCGGCGAGGAGACGCTGGTGCTGATCAGTTCGGACCTGAGCCACTATCATCCTTACGAAGTAGCGCAACACATCGACCGCGCCACGAGCGCAGCCATCCTGAATCACTCGACACAGCTTTCAGGTGAGCAAGCCTGCGGCGCAGTCTGTATCAACGGCCTGTCGCAACTGGCGCGCGACCTGCAGATGAACGTGAGCGAGATCGCCCGGTTGAACTCGGGCGACACCGCGGGCGAGCGTTCGCGCGTCGTCGGTTACGGCGCGTTCGCCATCCATGAGCCGGAGAATCATGAGCCTGAGCAGATCGCAGCAGCGTGAACTGCTCGCGCTGGCGCGGCAGTCGATTCAGGAGGGATTGGCGCAAGGCCGGCGCATGCCGTGCCCTGCCATTCCCGCCGATGCGATTCCCCCGGTGCTGCGCTCCACGTTCGTGACTTTGCTGATCGACGGCGAGTTGCGCGGCTGCTGCGGCACGCTCAATGCGCAATGGCCGCTTGCGGAAGATGTCTGGAACAATGCGTGGGCTTCAGCGTTCGCCGACCCGCGCTTTGCGCCGCTCACGCCGGCCGAGTATCCGCGCATCGATTTGCAGATCTCGGTGTTGAGCGAGCCCGAACCCATGCAAGTCGCGGACGAAGCAGATCTGCTGCGGCAGTTGCGCCCCCGCGTGGACGGCCTGGTGCTGGAGATGGGCGCGGCGCGGGCAACCTTTCTGCCCGTCGTGTGGGAGCAGCTCCCCGACCCGGCGCAGTTCGTGCGGCAATTGAAACTCAAGGCCGGCTGGACGCCGGATTTCTGGTCGACCGGGATCGAGGTATCGCGTTATGCGACGGAGAGCTTCTCGGAGGATTCGTAGCGCGGTAGGTTGGGCTGAGTCTTCGATGCCCAACTATCAACGCCGCGAGAAATGTTGGGCTTCGAAGACTCAGCCCAACCTACGCCCCTCAGCCCAACCTACGCCCCTCAGCCCAACCTACGCTCCTCAGCCCAACCTACGCTCCTCAGCCCAACCTACTACCCTGCGGCCCTCAACCCAAATCACATCCGACTCTTACACCAGCAGCGCCAGCAAGCCTTCGATCGGCACGCCCACCCACGCGGGGCGATTCTCCAGTTCGTAGCGCAGCTCGTACAGCGCCTTCTCCATCTGGAACAGCCGGATCAGTCGATCCGCATCCTCGGGCGCGGACGGCATGGTGCGCGCTTCGCCCACGCCTGCGTTGTAGCCCGCGAGGAATGCAATCGACGCTTCCAGGTACCAGCCCCGGAATCCCAACTGCAGCCGTTCATGCATATCCGGTCGCGCCGTCAGCGCACGCTCGAGCGCCACCGCACGCGCGTAATCGAACGAACGCAGCATCCCGGCGACGTCGCGCAGCGGCGAATGCTTGCGGCGGCGCTCGTCGATGCTGCGCGCCGGTTCGCCTTCGAAGTCGGTGATGAGGAAGTCATCCGCGATCAGCAGTACCTGGCCGAGATGCAGATCGCCGTGCTGGCGGGTCTTCACCGCATCGACCGGCTTGGCTGCCAGGTTCTGGATGCGGCCGATGGCGCGCTCGCGCTCGGCCAGCAAAGTCTGCGCTTTCGGCTGGACGTTTTCGGGCACCGCGGCCAGCCGTGCCTGCAATTGATCGAACGTGCGATCCGCTTCCGACAGGATGGATTCGAGCCAACTACGCATGTCGTCCTCGGTGATCGACTCGGGTGCAAACGCTTCCTCCTTGGTAGCGCGCGCCAGCACCGCGTGCAGTTCACCGATGCGGCGGCCGAGTGTCTGCATCTGCGTGTTGAACAGCGCATGCGGCGCCGCATGCTCGGCCTGCGTTTCGGACAACAGCGTGCTGACGTAGCGATCCAGGTGGTTGAGCGCGTAACTCCAGCCGTCGCCTTGATTGCGCACGTAACCGAACATCGCGGCGAGCGTCGTGGGCGGCTGGCCCGCGCGCACGTAATCCACCGATCCCGCCAACGGCGCGATGGATTTGAATCCCGCCGCGGTGAGGTAGCCCGCCATCTCGACATCGGGATTGATGCCGGCACGCACTTGCCGATAGCCCTTGAGGAAGATGCCCTCGCCGAGCACGACGGCCGTGTTGCTCTGCTCGCGCCCCAGGTATTGCACAGGTTCGATGCCCGCGCTCATCAGCGCATCGCAAGCGGTGGTGGGTTCGAAACGCAATTCGCCGCCGTCGAACGGCAATCGAGCGCGCACCGCCACCGCCCTGGCAAGCGCAACGCAGAATGACGGGTCGGCGAACGCGTCGACGAGCACGCCGACACGCGAATGTTCGCGGATCTTCGCCAGCGTCCAGTCGGCGGTGCGTAGTACATTGCTGTCCGCGACGCCATCCCACGCAAGTGTGAGCGGCATGAAGTAGCGCTGCACCGCGCCTGCAGTGAACTCGACATCGATGAGCGCGAACAGCCACACGCCGCCGTTCGATTCCCACAACGTGCGCGCACCGAGCTTCACGTTGAACGCGCCGCTGCCCTTGCCGGCGAACCAGCGCCGCGGCAGCACGAATTCCTTGAGCACCTCCTTCTGCAGTTGCTCCAGCGTGCGTCCCGGCACGCTCTGGTGCGCCGTCTTCGCGCCGTCGGCGAGGAACGTCTTCAAGCCATCGTTCAGCACCAGCACCGGCAGCTCCGTCACCGGCAGGCGTTCGATATGCCAATCCGGCGGCGGCTCGGTGTTGCTGAGCAGCAGCCAGAAAAATCCGTGCGCCTGCAGCGTCAGGAAATAGGGCAGCTCGCCGATGGGAGGAAACGCATTGCGTCCCATCAGCTCCACCGGCACGCGGCCTTTGTAGCGCGACAGATCCAGCTCCACCGCCTGTGCTGTCTGGGACAAGTTCGCCACGCACAGCACCGTCTCGGTCGGCAGGCACCTTATATAGGCGAGCACCTTGCGGTTCTGCGGACGGACGAATTCGAGCGCGCCGCGGCCGAAGCATTGATGCTGGCGGCGCACGGCGAGAATGCGGCGCGTCCAGTGCAGCAGCGAGGATGGATCGCGACTCTGGGCTTCGACGTTCACAGCCTGGTAGCCGTAGATCGGGTCCATGACCAGCGGCAGGTACAGCCGCTGCGGATCGGCGCGCGAAAAACCGGCGTTGCGGTCGATGCTCCATTGCATGGGCGTGCGCACGCCGTTGCGGTCGCCGATGTAGATGTTGTCGCCCATGCCGATCTCGTCGCCGTAGTAGATGATCGGCGAGCCCGGCATCGACAACAGGAGACTGTTCATCAGCTTGATGCGGTCGACATCGTTGCCGAGCAGCGGCGCGAGGCGGCGGCGGATGCCGACGTTGACGCGCATGCGCGGCTCCTTCGCGTACATCTTGTACATGTAGTCGCGCTCGTTGTCGGTCACCATCTCCAGCGTCAGCTCGTCGTGGTTGCGCAGGAAGATGGCCCACTGGCAATTCTCGGGAATATCCGGCGTCTGCCGCATGATCTCCGCGATCGGATAGCGATCCTCCAGCGCCACCGCCATGAAGATGCGCGGCATCAGCGGAAAGTGGAACGCCATCTGGCATTCGTCGCCGTCGCCGAAATACTCGCGCACGTCCTCGGGCCATTGGTTGGCCTCGGCGAGAAACATGCGCCCCGTGTACTGCGCATCCATGGCCGCCCGCATTCTCTTCAGCACGGCGTGGGTTTCGGGCAGATTTTCGTTGTTGGTGCCCTCCCGCACGGTCAGGTACGGAATGGCATCCAGGCGCATACCGTCCACGCCGATGTCCATCCAGAAGCGCATCACGTCGATCACCGCATCGACAACTTTCGGATTGTTGTGATTCAGGTCGGGTTGGTGCGAGAAGAACCGGTGCCAGTAGTACGCGTTCGCGACCGGATCCCACGCCCAGTTGGACGCCTCAGTGTCGGTGAAGATGATGCGGGTCTCGGGAAACTTCTTGTCGGTGTCGCTCCACACGTAGAACTCGCGCTCCGCCGAACCGGGCGGTGCGCGGCGCGCAGCCTGGAACCACGAATGCTGGTCGGACGTGTGATTTATGACCAGCTCGGTGATGACCTTGAGATTGCGGCGATGCGCTTCGGCAATGAACGCTTTGAAATCATCCAGCGTGCCGTAGTCGGGATGCACGTCCGTGTAGACGGCGATGTCGTACCCGTCGTCGCGCAGCGGCGATGGATAGAACGGCAGCAGCCAGATCGTGTTGACGCCGAGTTCCTGGATGTAGTCGAGCTTCAGCGCCAGGCCGGCGAAGTCCCCGATGCCGTCGCCGTTGGCGTCGTGAAACGCCTTGACGTGCATGTGATAGATGACCGCGTCCTTGTACCAGAGCGGATCGACGGCGGCAGTCTGCTCGCGCGCACTCTGCGGTTGCAGCGCCTCACTCATCGTAGATCTGCTCGGTTCTTCTGCATCGCTTGTTCTTGCTTGAATCACGTGAAGTAGTCGAACTGATGCTCGGTGCGCACGGAAGAACGCAGCGCGAACACGTGCGCAGTCACGCCCTGCGGATCGAGGCGCACGTAGTTGCGCGTGCCCTGCCACAGGTAGCTGCCGCCGCCGAGCAGGTCATCCATGCGATACGCGCGCTCCGGGTCGACGTCCCACGTCGCCAGCGGCAATTCGACCCAGCCGAAATGCGCGTGATACGGATCGAGATTCGCGATGACGACGATGATGTCCTGCAGGTCGTCGGTCGTCTTCGCGTAAGCGATCAGTTGCTCGTTGTCGATGGGCAGGAACTGCAGCCGCCAGTCGCTCTGCAATGCCGGATGTTCGCGGCGGATACGATTCAGCCGCTGAATGAACGGCGCAAGGCTGTCGGCGCGCTGCAAATCCCATTGGCGCAGCTGGTACTTCTCCGAGTCCAGATACTCTTCGCTGCCCGGCTCGCGCGGCCGGTGCTCCATCAACTCGAAGGCCGGGCCGTAGATCCCGTAAGTGGCCGCAAGCGTGGCGGCGAGCGTGACGCGCGTCATGAAGGCGGCGCGGCCGCCATGCTGCAAATATTCGGGAAGAATGTCGGGCGTGTTCGGCCACACGTTGGGGCGGAAATACTCGCGCCCGGAATCCTGCGAAAGCTCGGTAAAATACTCGCGCAGCTCGTATTGAGAATTGCGCCAGGTAAAGTAGGTGTACGACTGTGTGAAGCCGGCCTTCGCGAGCCGGTGCATCACCTTCGGCCGGGTGAACGCTTCGGACAGGAAAATGCTTGCTGGATACCGCGCCTTCACCTCGGCGATGAGCTGCTGCCACAGGAAGAACGGCTTGGTGTGCGGATTATCGACACGGAACACGCGCACGCCCTGCTCCGCCCAATACAGCACTACGTCCGTCAGTTCGCGGCACAACGGCTGCCACGCCTCGGTTTCGAAATCGAACGGATAGATGTCCTGGTATTGCTTCGGCGGATTCTCGGCGTATTGCACCGTGCCGTCGGGGCGTACGCGGAACCAGTCGGGATGCTGTTTGACGTAGGGATGATCCGGCGCGCACTGGAAGGCGATGTCTATCGCCACTTCGAGGCGCAGTTCGCGCGCCTTGAGCAACAGGCGTTGGAAATCGTCGAGCGTGCCGAGCTCGGGATGAATGGCTCGATGTCCGCCTTCCACCGCGCCGATGGCCCACGGACTGCCCGTATCGTGCGGCCCCGCAAGCAGAGCGTTGTTCTGGCCTTTGCGCCGCGCGCGTCCGATGGGATGAATCGGTGGCAAGTACACGATGTCGAAGCCCATCTGCGCCACGTAGGGCAGGCGGGCTTCGGCATCGCGGAAGGTGCCGTGGCGCGCCGCGGCGGGCTGGTCCGGTTGTACCGTCGTCGAACGCGGAAAGAATTCGTACCAGGCGCCGAAGCGCGCGAGCGGCGGATCGACGATCACGGCGAGTTGTCGTTCGTAACGGGTAGCAAAACCGCGCTCGGCGTAGCGGGCCGCCAGCGCGCTCAGGTTCGCGTCGAGCGCCGCTTCCCGTCCGGTCGCCGCATTCGGCGCGGCGGAAAGCTTGTTCGCGAACTGTTTCAATTGGACCGCGTCGGCCGTCGATGCGCGCCGCGCGGCGGCTTCCAGCAGGCCCGCGCCGACTTGCAACGCGATCAGGATATCGGCGGCGTCGATGCGGCGCTCCAGCTCGCGCCGCCATGTCGCGAATCGATCGGTCCACGCGACGAGCGTGTACTCGTAGCGTCCCAACTGGTCCACGACAAAACTGGCGCTCCAGCGGTCGTTGACCAGCGGCGCCATTTCCGTTTCGGTCCAGGCGCCACTATCGATTGTATTGGCGATGGTATTGGGGGGTTGATAGCGATGCAGCAACACGCAGCGCACGGCGTCGTGCCCGTCGGTGAATACATCGGCTTCGACCACGACTCGTTCGCCGACGACGCGCTTGATCGGAAACCGGCCGCAGTCGACTTCGGGCGCGACGCCTTCGATGATGGCGCGGCAGCGCGCTGCGGTTTCGGTCGGCGTCGAGGGGCTGGACATAGTCATGAAACAGCCATCAGCGCGCCAGCGCCTGCAGCACGATGATGCCGAGCGGCGGCAGCGTGAGAACAAGCGAGTGATAACGGCCGTGTGCGGGCACCGGCGCCGCTTCGCTGCCGCCCAGGTTGCCCTGGCCGGTGCCGCCATAACCGACGGCATCGCTGTTGAGGATTTCAGTCCAATGGCCGCCCACCGGGACACCAACGCGATAGTTGGAGCGCAGCGCCGGCGTGAAGTTGCAAACCACCGCCAGTAGCTCGCCGTTCGCGCCGCGGCGCAGGTAAGACAGGATGCTTTGATCGGCGTCGGCCGCATCGATCCACTCGAAGCCCTGCTTGTCGAAGTCCAGGTCGTGCATTGCGGGCTGGGCGCGCAACAGTGCGTTCAGATCGGCGATCCAGCGCGAGAGCTGCTTGTGCGGCAGATGTTCGAGCAGATGCCAGTCGAGGCTGGCGTCGTGATTCCATTCGCTCCACTGGCCGAACTCGCCACCCATGAACAGCAGCTTCTTGCCGGGATGCGTCCACATGTAGCCGAACAGCAGGCGCAGGTTGGCGAAGCGCTGCCAGTCGTCACCTGGCATGCGCCGCAGCAGCGAACCCTTGCCGTGGACCACTTCGTCATGCGACAGCGGCAGGACGAAGTTTTCGTTGAAGGCGTACCAGATGCTGAACGTCACCTGGTTCTGGTGATATTTGCGATGAATCGGCTCGAGCTTGAAATAGTCGAGCGTGTCGTGCATCCAGCCCATGTTCCACTTCATGCCGAAGCCGAGTCCGCCCACGCTGGTGGGCCGCGACACCATCGGCCAGGCCGTGGATTCCTCGGCAATCGTCTGCGCGTCGGGCTGGTCGCGATACACCGCTTCGTTCATGCGCTGCAGAAATTCCACCGCGTCCAGGTTCTCGCGCCCGCCGTGGCGATTCGCAATCCATTCGCCGGACTGGCGGGCGTAGTCGAGGTACAGCATCGAGGCGACGGCATCGACGCGCAGGCCATCCGCATGAAACTCATCCAGCCAGAACAACGCGCTCGAGCCGAGAAAGGCGCGTACTTCATTGCGGCCGTAGTTGAAAATCCAGCTCTTCCACTCCGGATGAAAGCCCTGGCGCAGATCGGCGTGCTCGTACAGATGCGTGCCATCGAAGTGCGCGAGGCCATGCGCGTCGCCGGGAAAATGCGAAGGCACCCAATCGAGAATCACGCCGATGCCGTGCTGGTGCAGGCGGTCGATTAGAAATTTCAGGTCTTCGGGCACGCCGAAGCGCGACGTCGGCGCGAAGAAGCCGGTGCACTGGTAGCCCCACGAGCCATAGAACGGATGTTCCATGACGGGCATGAATTCGACATGCGTGAAGCCCAGCTCGACCAGGTAAGCCGGCAACTGCTCCGCGAGTTCGCGATAGGTCAGGGAGCGGCCACCCTCTTCCGGCCGGCGGCGCCATGAGCCGAGATGAATCTCGTAGACCGATGTCGCGGCCGCCAGGGCATTGCGCGAGCGGCGCTGGCTCATCCAGTGCTGATCGTGCCACTCGTGATGCGCATGCCAGATGCGCGATGCGGTGGCGGGTGGATTTTCCCAGGCGCGCGCGAACGGGTCGCCTCTGTCGAAGCTGCGACCGCCGGTATCGATGCGGTACTTATAGGTCATGCCGTGCATCGCATCCGGCACGAACCCTTCCCAGATGCCCGACCCGTCCTGGCGCGGCTCCAGACCGTGCGCACCGGGACTCCAATCGTTGAACGAACCGATGACGCTGACGCGTTCGGCATTCGGCGCCCAGACCGCGAACTGCGTCCCGTCAACCGTCCCCGCTCCAGCCGCAGAATGCGCACCGTTTTGTAGCGGGCCGCGCGCCTTGTGGGAGCCAAGCTTTTCGTACAGCCGAAAGTGCGTCCCCTGGCGGAACAGGTAAACATCGTGGTCCGTCAGTCGGCTAGCGCCGACTGGCGTCCGGGGTTCGAGCGCACGCTGCATCGACATGTAACGTCGGCGCGGGGTTAAAGATCCCCGCTGGCGAGCCGATCCTTAGACGGATGTTCAATGCAGCATGGACCGCTATTCATCGAAATTGGTGGCTGGCGTCGCCGCTAGCGTCCGGATTCCCGGGCGCCGGGCGGGCGCACCGTGACCGGTTTCACGCAATTGTCTGATCGCGAGTCTTCAATGAGCATGTTGTCGAGCTTGTTCGAAACGCTGGTACGGCCCGGCATCCTGCTGATGCAGCGGCTACGCATGACGGCGAAATTCGCCATCATCAGCGCCGCCTTTCTGGTGCCGCTGAGTGTGGCGGTCTACGGCGTCCTGAGTTACTCCGCGAGCAACATCGAATTTGCGACAGCCGAGCGCATGGGTGGCGCGTATATCGTGCCGCTGAACGATGCACTCGGCCTGCTTGCCGACGGCGCGGAGGGCGTCGCGGCCGACCGGCGTCTGAGCGACGCAGTGCAGGCCGTCAAAGAAATCAACAGCACACAAGGCGATGTGCTCGGGCTGGATGGCCGCTTGAACGAACTCGACGCCATGCTGCGCGCCGGCAAGATCGATGCTGCGCGCGCCGCGATGCTGCAGCTGTACTCGGTGATCAGCGACAATTCCAAGCTCACGCTGGATCCCGACCTGGATTCCTACTACGCGATGGCGATCACCATGGACTACGCGCCGAAGCTGGCCGAGTCCGCCGGGCACCTGCATTTGCTTTTGGACGCGATCCGCCGCCGCGGCACCGTTGGCGCAGACGATCGCGCAGCGGCGCAGATACTCCTTGCACGCACGTCGATGTACTACGAATCGCTCACCACCGCTGCGAAGCGGGCGATCGCTGCCACTCCGCAATTGGCGAACGAAATGAACACCGTACTGCTGGAGCGGGCTTACGATCAGTTTCTCGCAAGTGTCGAAAGCGTGCGCGCGCATGCCGACGGCCCTGCCGGCGCCAACGTCACGAATCCTGCCCTCACCAGCGCGGCCCTCAACGCCGATCCCGAACGCGCCTTGATCGAAGCGACGTTCGGCATCTCGAAGGACACCTCCGTAGCCCTCGGCCGGTTGCTCGACGTGCGCATCGGCGGCTTCGAACAACGCCGCGACTTGCTGTTGCTGGTCGCGTTCATCGGCCTGGCGCTGGCCGTGTACCTGATCACGTCCTTCTATCTATCCAACATGCGCGGTTTCGCCGCCCTGGTCATCCGCATGCGCAAACTTGCGAACGGCGATCTCACGCTGAACTACGCGGCACGCGGCAGTGACGAGATCGGCGAGCTCATCAATGCTTTCAACGTCTCGCGCGCGCAGCTGCAAAGCCTGATGCTGAGGATTCGCGCGACGACGCAGTCCATCGACATGGCCGGCATGGAGATCACGCGCGCCAACGACACGCTGGCCGAGCGCGAATCCTCGCAATCCGCGTCGGTGCGGCAGACGGCGCAAGGCGCTCAACATGTAGCGAATACGGTGCAGGGCAATCTCGACAATGCGCTCAAGGCGAACCGGCTTGCCGAAGACGCGCAAGGCATTGCCGCCCGCGGCAATCAGGTGGTCGCGCAGGTGATCGCCACCATGGACACCATCACCGGATCATCGCGCCGCATCGGGGACATCATCGGCGTCATCGACGAGATCGCGTTCCAGACCAACCTGCTCGCGCTCAATGCGGCCATCGAAGCCGCGCGCGCCGGCGAACAGGGCCGCGGCTTCGCCGTCGTCGCCAATGAAGTCCGCAGCCTCGCGCAACGCTCCGCAGCCGCGGCGAATGAGATCAAGAAACTCATCGGCGAGTCGCTGCAGGACGTGGAGACGGGGGCGACGCTGGTCAGCGGCGCGGGCGACACCATGCACGAGATTCTGGCATCGGTGACGCGTGTGTCCGGCATCATGAACGAAATCGCCATCGCCAGCCGCCAGCAGACGCAGGACATCAGCGGGTTGAGCCGTGCGATCGAGCGCATCGACAGCGACACGCAGGAGAACGCCGCCAGCGTCGAGGCAACGACGGCCGTCGCGGCCACCATGCGCGAAGAAGTGATGAACCTGCTGGAGGCTGTCGAGTCCTTCAAGCTCGGCGAACACTTGCCGCGTCCGCAATCCCGTGCGGCAGAAGCGAGCGCGACAGTCGACGCGGACGAATCCCTGTCGGCAGCGGCCTGAGTCCAGCTCGATGCGCAGGCCTGGCCGCGCGCAAGCGTGGCCAGGTTTGACACCGCATACAGTTCGCTTTTAACTTCCGGCTGCCGCTGCGCACCCAGGTTCACACCCTCTGCATCCATCCGGGGCAGTGCCGCGAACTCCCCTCCTGAACCGCACCCTGCTTCGAGCCCTCCGATGACCGCAAGAACCGCGCTGATCCTGTTGTTCTCGGCCATCCTCATCTGCCTGCTGTGCTGCACTTTGTGGGCCAGCTCGCAGCAGCCGGTGTGGGAATGGCAAGGCCTGTTACGGGAGCCCGACCGGTGGTGGACGATCGCGACATTGATGGACGCCTACTTCGGCTTCCTCACCTTCTTCGCCTGGGTGTGCTTCAAGGAGCGCGCTTACCTGGCGCGGCTGGCCTGGTTCGTCGCCATCATGCTGCTCGGAAACATGGCGATGGCGACGTATGTGCTCATCCAGCTCGCCCGGTTGAAGGATGGCGAACCCGCCAGCGCCATCCTGACGCGCCGCGCGGCCTGAAAACGCCGATGCGCAATCCACTCAGGCAGTGGCTCATCGATCCCATCGCCACGCTGCTCAGGCAGGGCATCACGCCAGAGAAGATCGCGTTGAGCATCGCGGTCGGCAGCATCGTCGGCATCTTTCCCGTGCTCGGCACGACGACCGTGCTCGTCACGCTCGCGGCAGCCGCGCTGCGGCTCAACCTGGTCGCGGTGCACACCGTGCACTACGCGATGACACCGCTGCAGGTTCTGCTCATCATTCCTTTCGTACGCGTCGGCGAACACATCGTGGGCGCGGCGCGGCAACCGCTGTCGATAAGCGAAGGCATGGAGCTGATCTCCCACGGCGCACTGCACGCGATCGACGTGCTATGGGACGCAATAGTCCACGCCATCGTCGGCTGGCTGGCCATCGGGCCCGCCGCCCTGCTGCTTTGTTACTGGGTCGCCCGCTATTTCCTGGCGCGGCCCGTCGTTTCCCAACCCTGAACGGGCCAACCTCATGACCACACTGACTCACGCCGACACCCCCACCACGCCACCGGCATCGATGTCGTTCAAACTACTGGAGCGCGACCTGGTGCCGGATGCGCTGATCCGCCTCGGCATCCGACGCTTGCTGCGCGAGCGGCTGCGCGAGGAAGAATGCAGCAGCGAGGAAGCACAGCAGTTGCAGCTCATGCGCTTCATCGCACAGCTCAAAGCCAGCCCCATCGCCATCAACACGCGCGAGGCCAACGAGCAGCATTACGAACTGCCGTCGGAGTTCTTCGAGCTGGTGCTGGGCAAGCACCTGAAGTATTCCTCATGCTACTTCCCGCCCGGCATCGATTCGCTCGAAGTCGCCGAAGCCGCCATGCTCAAGCTCACCTGCGAACGCGCCCGGCTCGCCGACGGCGACCGCATTCTCGAACTGGGCTGCGGCTGGGGTTCGCTGACGCTGTGGATGGCCGCGCACTATCCGTCGGCCCGCATCACTGCCGTATCGAACTCGCGCACCCAGAAGAAATTCATCGAGGCGCGCGCGCTGGCCCGCGGCCTGAGCAACATCGAGGTCATCACCTGCGACATGAACGACCTCGCGCTGGGCTCGCGCCCGCCGTTCGACCGGGTCGTGTCGGTGGAAATGTTCGAGCACATGCGCAACTACGAACAGCTGCTGGGCCGCGTCGCCTCCTGGATGAAGCCGGCGGCAACCCTGTTCGTGCATATCTTCACGCATCGCGACTACGCCTATCCCTTCGAGGCACGCGACGAAAGCGACTGGATGGCGCGCTACTTCTTCACCGGCGGCATCATGCCCAGCGACCACCTGCTGAGCTATTTCCAGCGTGACGTGAAACTCGCCGACCACTGGCGCGTGGACGGAACGCACTACCAGAAGACCAGCGAATGCTGGCTCGACAACATGGACGCCAACCGCACGCGCGTGCAGACCATCCTGGCGGCCACCTACGGCGCCCAAGAGATGACGCGCTGGTGGGTGTATTGGCGCGTGTTCTTCATGTCCTGTGCCGAGCTGTGGGGATTCCGCGGCGGCCGCGAATGGTTCGTGTCGCACTACCTGTTCGAACGCCCCGTCTGATTGAACAGGCAGGTTGAGCCGACGAGACCGTAGGTTGGGCTGAGTCTGCGAAGCCCAACATTCCTGACGCGACAAAGATTGTGACCGAAGGAAATCCCGCGGGATTGGGCTTCGCAGACTCAGCCCAACCTACAGGAGACTGGCGCTCGGCAAAAAAAAAGGGGCGGCATCCTGCCACCCCTTTCCCGCCCTCCCTGGCGATCCGAGCGAAGCTTGCCCCTGTGTTGCTCTACCTGCGACGCCATACCCACCGTTGTCGTTGTGCAACAGGCGGGGAGGAATCCATGGCAGGCGGCACCACAGCACGGTGGGCAGCGTTGTATCTGCACCGTTTCGCAAATGGGCCGGCACTGGATGCAGCGGGACCGAATGCTGTGTGAAAACCTTACGTGAGAGGACGACCGCGAACCTGGACCCGCGCAGCGGCGGTAGCGTCGCCGGAGAATCGGCGGTACTACTTTCATGCCCCGCGACATCTCTGTAGCCTCGACTCATCTTCCTCGCTGTAGCGGTCCTCATGTTCGTGTGGAGTCGTCCGACACAACGCAGATCTTTCCGGCTGGCGCTGCTTGCATTGAGCGCGCTGCTGCAATTGAACGCCGCCACTGCGTCGGGTGCGCAGCCCCTGCCGCCCGATCAGGAGGAATTCCAGTCGCGGCTCGCCAGCAAGGATTGGGATGGGGCCGTCGCGGCCGCACAGCGCATGGTCACAACCGCGCGCCAGGCGCCTGCCGCTCCTGAAAGGTTGTCCGCGGTGCTGTCCCAGCTTGGCAACGCGCAACTTGGCAAAGGCGACTTTGTCGCGGCGGAACTTGCCTTCACCGAAGCGCTGCGCACGCTCGAACCCATCGCGCGCAGCGCCGACACGCGACTGATCGATCCTTTGCGAGGACTGGGATTCGCGCTGGCCGAGCAATCGAAACACGCCGATGCCGTGCCTTACATGGAAAAGGCGCTCGCGATCCTGCGGCGCACGGCGGGGCTATTCGACATGTCGCAGCAGAGTCTGCTGCGCGAGCTTGCCGCGAGCCTTACGGAACTAGGCAAGCCGGGGGCCGCCGATCAGCAGATGCAGTATCTGCAACGCGTCGGCGAACACGCCTACGGCGCGGAGGATCCGCGCATCACACCGCTGCTGTGCACGATGGCTGACTGGTATTTGCAGCGCGGACAGATTAACGAAGCGCGCGACTACTTCCGCAGGGCGCTGTACATCGTGCAGAAGAATAACGGTGAGAATGATCTCGCCGCGGTCGAGCCGCTACGCGGCTACGCGCGCAGCTTCGTGCGCGAACTGATCCTGTCCAACTACGGTATCCGCGTGCAGTCCGAAACGATTTCCGCCGTGCCCGACAGCGGCCCCGGCGAGGCCCGTCCCCTCGATCCGCATTTTCTCAATGCCGACGGCGAGCGCGCGTTGCTGCGCGCGCTCGCGATACTCGACGCGAATCCGGCCCGGGCGCCGGATGCGCTGCTCGAAACGCTGCTGCAGGCGGGCGACTGGTTCCAGATCAAGGACCAGCCGCAGAAGGCGCTGCCTTACTATCAGCGCGTCGTAGCGAGCGTGCCCGCGAACCTCGATGCAAATCTGCGCGACACGGTGCTGGGATATCCGGTGCCGGTGTACTACCCGACGCCGCAACTCGCCGCGCGCAATCTCGGCCGGCCGGCGAACGAAGTCACCGAGCGTTTCGTGCAGGTGGAGTTCACAGTGACGGCGGAAGGCTACATCAAGGACGAGCGCATCGTGGAGCAGGATGCGACCGGGCGGCAAGCTTCGCAGACGCTGGAAGCGATGCGCGGGGCACGCTATCGGCCGAAATTCGTCAACGGGGAGCCGGTGGAAACGCTGGCGGTGAGCTTCCGGCAAACGTTCAAGCAGAAGAAGGACCGGGACCGGGACCGGGACCGGGACAAGGACAAGGATTCGGAGTAAGAGCAATCACGCGGTGGGTGCAGGCGGTGGCGTTTTGTTATCGGTTGCGGGCTTCACTTCCGAAGAGCCGCCGCCCGGCGGCACGGCGGGCATTGCTGCCGGCGCCGACTCGGGCATTGGCACCGGCACGACCGGCGTCTCCGGCGCTGCGCCTTCGGGCAGCAGCCCTCGCACGATGGCCTGCTCGCGAAACTCCACCGCGAGCTTCGCGCCCGCATCGCGCATGGCAAGCGACGTTGCCCGCGTGAGCGGCCCGGTGCTCGACAATCCTTCCGACGGCGCCGTGCCGTATCCGGTGAAGCCCCATGAGTCGGCGAGTTTGCCGTCGGGCGAGTACACGTTCATGCGGTATTTCACGCTGACGGCGTAGAACGGCGAACCTGCGTCGCGCGGCGTGACGAAGGCGTATTCCTCGACGCTGGGCTCGAGAATCGCGCGGATATCCTGGCCGGCCGGTGCGCCGTTGCTGATGTTATCCACCAGCACGACATGCTCGAACATGGCAGTGATCAGCCGGACCAAGGCCTCCGACTGCGCCTTGCCGAGCTGCATGTTCCAGTCCGTGCTCCAGCGCTTCTCGGTGTGTACGTACTCGGTGAATTCCTTCGGCACATGCAGCGCCACCGTCACCGGCACCTTCACGACCAGCGGCACGGGGATGTTGGTCGTTGCGATCAGCTGGTTCGCACCGCAGCCCGTCGCGAATGCCAAGGTGAGTGCGCAGAGTGCCCCGATCGATACGCGGCATCCCTGCGACAAATGCGTTGAAATGGCGATCCGTTTCAAGACGTCCTCTGGCGTGACGATGCGGCTGGCATGGCTGCGCGCTGCGAAGGCTGCTCGGCAAGCGCCGGGGCAGCATGGGTCGGGGAGCGCGCGTCGCCGATCCTGAAACCCGAACTCGGCCGCGCCGGGTCTGGCAGGCCGACGAATGAGCCACCATTCTTGGCGCATATTATTCGCATCAGCGTCGCGAAACGTATGCTGGTGTATTGCGGCGCATCCGGACGCACCGGAAATCCGATGCCGTGGATGCGCACGCGCCGCTCGCCGCTGGCGTCCTCGCGGTTGATCAGGTCGACGCTTTTCACGACCGCGTCGATGGACGAGCCGGTGAACTCGTCGCCGAACACGTACAGGCTGATCTTCTTGTCGTTGGAATGATACGTGCGGATGGCTTCGACAATGCCTTCGATCGGGCTGGAGTTGGAGAACGTATTCCAATTGCGTATCGCGCCGACAACAGTCTTGCGCTGCGCCGGCGTGTCCGGAATCCATTTGCCGCGATAGCCTGAAAACAAGTAGCCCCCCTCGTCGCTCATCACCTGGAACCCTTTCACCTTGGGGTACAGGTTGAGCGTCTCCTCGACCTTCTGCAACATCATGTTCCAGCCATAATTCACCATGCTGCCCGACGTGTCGATGATGAAAATGATGTATTCGCTGTCCACCGGGATACCGCCGATGGCATCGTCCGTTTTCCGATGGAAGCCTTTACCCAGGACGCGTTTCATCTCTTCGGTCAGCGTCTGCTGCGCGGATGCGAGCCGGCCTTCGATTTCATTGGCAACGTCGGCTTCCTGCTTCGACGCCGAGAACTTGCCGCGGACGTCGCTCAGGTCGCCGCGCAGCCGCGCGATCTTGGCTTGTTCCACGGAGAGCTGCTCCTGGCGCGCGACCAGATCCTTGTTGAGAATTTCGGATTGCCCGCTGATGTCGATCAGCTCGTCCTGCAGCTTGGCCATTTGCGCCCGCAGATCCTGCTGGATCTCCGCGGTCTCCGGCGTACGGATGTCGCTCAACACCAGCAGCAGCACCACCGAGCCCAGACCGCAGGTGATGCAATCCAGGAACGAGATGCTGAAGATCTCCGTCTCGCGGCGTTTATGACGGCGGGCCATCAGCGCCTCGCATTGAGCGGTTATTCGTAGGTTGGGCTGAGTCTTCGCAGCCCAACGTTCTTTGCGGCGTAGGAATGTTGGGCTGCGAAGACTCAGCCCAACCTACGATGCAGCGGCTGCGGCGCCCGAGCATGTTCTGTTCGCTCATGGCCAGTCCTTCGACGGGACCATGAACGAGCCGCCGGTGCGGCGCGCCGCGAGCCAGAACGCACTGGGCGCGGAAGGGTCGCCTTCCATCGGCATCAGGATGACGTTCAACGAAACGCCCTTGGGATACTTGGCGAACGCGCGCTCGAAAAACTTCAGGCGGTCGTCGCCATCCACCGTCTTCTTCAGCAGCGGCGCGCTCGTCGCCTGCGTCGGCAGGCCGTCGGTGATGAGGATGACGTTGTCGGGCTTGGGGTTCAGCGCGTTCATGGCGATGAAGGCGTTCTCCAGGCTGGTGCCGTCCTTCGGTATGGTCTTGCGCAGGTTGAGCAGCACATCGTTGAGTGCATCCGGATCGTTCACCTTCAACCATTTGCCGGCCGTACCGTCCTTCAGCGGCCAGGCCTGCGTGTTGAAGGCGTAGATCTGGAACTCGCTTTCCAGCGGCAACTGCGCTGCCAGCCAATCCACCGTCGAGGTGGCGCGGCGCCATTTCTCCGACAGCAGCTTGCGTGCGTCGGACATGTTCCTCATGCGCAGCACGTTGACGACGGTTTCGTCGAGCATGCTCGCGGAAACGTCGACGAGAATGAGGATGTGGCCGCCGCCGACGCGCAGGCCGGTCAGGTACTGGCGATCGCCCTGGCCGGTGAATCCACGCACCCGCGTGCCGGTGGTGTCGGTGTTCTGGCTCGCGCCTTCGAGGCGGCGATTGCCTTCTTCCAGCGATTTCAGGTCCGCCTTCAATCGCTCGATCGCTTCACGGCGCGACAGCGTCTGCTTGTCGGCGTCGGCGAGCTGTTCCTTGGTGCGCTCCAGCTCATCGAGCACGCGCTCGCCCATGCCTTCGGTGCGCACTTTCTCCGTATCCGTCTGCACCATCGAGTTACGCAGCACGACCAGGTTCTGATATCCCTCCAGCACCTGGTTCTCGAGCTGCGCCACCTGCTCGCGCATCTGTCGAGATTCATTGGAGCGCCGCAGGCCGCCTTGCGCGTTGATCAGCACATAGACCAGCACCACCGACCCGAACGCGCAGGTGATGCAGTCGAGAAACGACATGCTGAAGATTTCAGTCTTGCGGCGCGCCATCGTCGTTGACCAGTTGAATCAAATCCAGCGTCACGCCGGGCGCGCCCAGGCGCAGGCGATCACCCACGGTCAACGGCGTGCTGCCGACGACGCGCTCCTCATTCACGAACGATCCGTACGTGCTGTGATCCTCGACGACGACCGAGCCGTTGCGGCGTATCAGCGTGCAATGCGAGCGTGACACGCCGGGCGACGAACTCGGCAGCGCCAGCGCTCGCGCTTTGCCTTCCAGCGACCAGCCGATGGCCAGCGGCTGATCCGAGATCGTCCAGGCGCGACCTTGGAAGAGCACGTGCGTTGGACGCAGCTGCGGAGGTGTCGCGGCAAGGCCAGCCGATGTCATTGCCGATGTCTCGGCACGCGGCACCGGCAATTGGTAAACCAAGGCAAGCGAATCGGCCGGCCGCGCAATGGCGGACTCATGGTTCAAAGCGCCGAGCGCCGCCGCACCTTGTGTTAGCACGCGCAGTTCGCAATCGCGCAATGAAGAAAGCCGCTCCACCAGTCCAGGCATCGCCGCGACGCGCTGCGATACGCGCAACTCGATCGGCATGCCGGCGACGCGTGCGTCCTGTACCAGTTTCAACAGCGCCGCGTAGTGCTTGTCGGCGGCGTCGATAAACTGCTCGCGCTCCAGCTCGATCTGCAATGGCCGGTCGTTGAACTGCATCTGCAGCGTGACGCTCGATTTTTCGCGCAGATCTTCCAGCCAGGCGGGCAACTGGTCGGCGAGGCGCTGCTCCATGTTCGCATCGTGCAGCGGATCGAAGCGGGTCTTGCGGATGAAGTTCTCCGCGATCATCTGCATCCACGCCTGCTGCAGCGACAGCACGCCGTGACGCGCCAGTATTTCGTAGCGGCTGCGCCGCAGGCCGGGCTTGTCGCCGCCCACGTATTCGAGAACGCTCAACAGCGCCTGGTGCAGTTCGAGATCCAGATGCAGCACGCGCGCCGCAGCGGGCTCGTTGCTGCACGCGGCAAGCGCCGCATCGACGAGGCCGGCGACGGTGATGCCGGTTTCCTTGATGATGCCGAGCAGCAGGCCGAGTTGCTCGCGGCTATAGCCGGCTGGAATCGCGAGCAGCAATGCATGCGTGGACTTATGCGGTTCGAGCAGCGCGGCTGCCTGCGCGTAGGCAATGTCCGCCGTGGTGCGCGCCAAGCGCGACGGGCGAGCCAGTGGCTCGGTGCTCAGGCCGCGCCAGAAAGTGGAGTGCGCGAGCAGCGGCTTGAGCTTGGCCCGCTGCGCCGCCTGCTTGCCGGTCAGCGTCATGCCGTCTTCGAGAATCGCAAACCCCGGAGCGTCGCCGAGGATCTCGATGGTGTCGCCGCTGCTCTGGTCCATGCTCTGGTCCATGCTCTTGTCCATTCTCTGGGCAAGCAGCAGGCCGGCGTCGATGAGTTCCAGGCAAAGCATGGTGCGGGGTATGGATCAGCGCACTTGCATGTGGCGGATCAAGCTGTGGTCGATCCATTGATCGGTGTCGTGCACGAATTTTTCCTGCGATTGCTGCAGCTGGTGCAGGAAGAACATCAGCACGATGGTCAGCAGCAGCGCGACGAACGTGGCGTTGAAAGCGATGCCGAGGTTCGCCGTCACCGCGCTGATGTCGCCCGTCACCGCCTTGTTCGCTTGCAGCAGCGCATCGCCGATGTGGCGCACCGTGCCGATGAAGCCGATGGCCGGAATCGCCCAGGCGATGTAGCGGATCATCGCCAGGCCCGAATCGAGCCGGTCCGCTTCCGAATCGCACACCGCGCGCGACGTTTCCGCCGCATCGCGAATGCTGCGCGTCGCAGAGAACCGATCGAGCGTCCGCTGCAGCGCGCGCACCACCAGCATCGACTTATCCTCGCGCGGCAAGGCCTCGACCTGGCGCGCGTAGTCCTTCGCATCCTCCGGCAACACCTTGATCCCTTCGGGAACGTGGATCAGTTCGCGCTCCAGCATGCGGCGCTCCCGGCGCACGAGCACGGCCTTGTAGCCGATGATGAGCATGGCCCACACGAAGTGAATGATCTCAGCTTCCTGCTCGAAATCCTTGATGACCAGGAACAGCGAGCGCTGCGGTACGTAGCTCGTGTCCTTGCGCATATGCTCCTGCTCCGCAGCGGTGATGGCGATGCCCTGCGGCCTGATCCACGCCACGTACGACGCGTGGATGAACAGTATCGTGAAGATCAGCGCGAACAACGTCCAGGCGAACTCGCTCGGATACTGGAAGCGGCGTGAAGCAGGAAGCGCAGCGGTAGCCATGAGGATTGAATTCTCTTGATCTAAAGGATCGAGCAATCAGATGTCGACCGGAAACGACACGTCGAAATCCGGGCGCA
>Ga0307509_10001467_pt1 | contig 39925 bp, 43 predicted proteins | sample 10_EM_MG_FD_202245 | JGI IMG/M metagenome (GOLD analysis project Ga0307509, IMG submission 202245) | Populus trichocarpa ectomycorrhiza microbial communities from riparian zone in the Pacific Northwest, United States - 10_EM | ecosystem: Host-associated > Plants > Roots > Unclassified | place...
AATGCAAACGGCACGCGCGTTGACGGGCGGACTCTGCCCGCATCAGCGCAGAGAGAAAGGAATTTGCTCATGTGCGAAAAATCGCAAAATTGCGTAGTTGAGAGTTGACTTTGTACGCCCGATTAGGAATGCCGCCCGTAATCGGTCTGACCTGGGGATTTCCGCGGCTCGCGTGGTAGCGAGCAAGGTGATGAATGCGCAAAATCCTGGCCTTCAGCAACGCGGGAGGCGCGCGATGGAATTCTTCAGTGGACTGGATGTAGGCATGGACGAGACCGCGATCTGCGTGGTCGACGACAAGGGCAAGGTCGTGCTGGAGACGGCGGTAGTGACCGATCCGGAGGCGATCAAGCTTGCGCTCAAGTCGTACCTGGGCAGGTTGCGGCGGGTCGGCCATGAGGCCGGCGCGCTGTCGCCGTGGCTGCACCCGGAACTGCTGAAGCTCGGCTTGCCCGTGGTGTGTCTGGAAACCCGGCATGTGCGGGCTGCGCTGTCGGCGCAACGCAACAAGACTGACAAGGCGGATGCGCTGGGCATTGCCCACATCATGCGGACTGGTTGGTTCCGCAAGGCGCACATCAAGAGCGAGCCCTGCTATCGGCTGCGGCTCTTGTTGACGCACCGGCGCAACTTGAAGCGCAAGGTGCTCGATCTGGAGAATGCGGTCCGGCACTCGCTGAAGGCCTTTGGCATCCGTATTAGCGGCACCGGACGCGGCGGGTTTGCCCAGGCGGTGCGCGAAGCGGTTGCAGGCGATGCGCTGGTCAGCGAGCTGATCGACGCCATGCTCAATGCACGGGCGGCGCTTTGGAAAGAGTACTGCCGGCTGCACGATCTGGTCGTCAAACTGGTTGCGGGCCACGAGCTATGCCGGCGCTTCATGCAAATCCCCGGCGTCGGCCCGGTGACGGCACTGAGCTTCATGACGGCGATCGACGATCCCTCGCGCTTCAAGCGTTCACGCGATGTGGCGGCGTATTTTGGCTTGACGTCACGGCGTTGGCAGTCGGGCACCTCGATCGATGTCAAGGGGCGGATCAGCAAGGCGGGCGACGGCGATGTGCGGCGCGCGCTGTATGAGGCGGCGTCCGCGCTGCTGACGCGCTACAAGCGCAAGGACAAGGTCAAGACCTGGGGCATGGTGATCGCCAAACGCTCGTGTCATCGCAAGGCTGTGGTTGCGGTGGCGCGCAAGCTCGCGGTCATCATGCATGCGATGTGGGTCGACGGCACGTTCTATTGCGGCGATCCGGCGGCGACCGCGGCGGATGTGCGCGCGCACGCCGCCGTCAAGGACAGCAAGCTGCTTGGGAGGTACGCATGACGGCGGCGACCGGTTCACAAAGTCAATGACGCGATGACCGCAACGCGTTGAACATGGAGCTCCGCGACAGCGGAAGAGACCTGGTGCAGATCAAGGACGACGGAACGCACGTTATCTTGCCTGCGAGCGCGCATCGGATGGTGCGCAGCAATCGCGTGGGATTGCCTGTGATAGTGCTCCGTCACTCCGATGGAAAAATGCGCCGCGGCGGATCCTGGGCTGCTTCTCGGCAGCGCCAATGTCCCGTCGATGAGCGCGGAAGACTGCACGGCGCACCAGGACTCGCTGTTGTCGTGGCGGCGCATCAGCTGCGGATCAGAGGGCCTTGTTTGTAACAGAGGAGAGAGTTGACAATGGGTGAGAAGACGCAAGACATCCGACCGATTAAGACGGCAAGATAAAGCGGGTTTCCCCGCTTCCGGAACTTCGTTCCTAAGTGTTTGTCTGCACATTGTTTTGGGTCTGTCTCCGACGTTCCATCGAGATCAGCGAGCGGCGCTTTTTCCGATTATCATTCTCTTTCAATGCTCCGAGAGCCGTCGCCGGCGATAGCCCGCAAATCAGAGATGGCCGTATCTTCGCTCGCGTAGGCATTTCCACGCTGCATTACGCGGACCGCACTTTTGGCCTTGCGCGACGACAACCGACTTCAAATCGTCGTCTCATGGCGCGCAACGAAGACGACTTTCGCATCCGTCCCGGCAAGGTCCGCGATCGCGGTGGCGGGCAGAAAACCGTGCGCCGGATCGGCGCGGCGCGGGGACGCCCGACCAGCTTCGTCGGTGAGATCCATCGGGCGATCCGCCGCGCTGGCGGCAACCCGAACCGGGACGCCGGCACCGGGAAGGGAGGCGGCCGGTTCAACGCGCGGGGTCGGGGCGCGGCAACGGCGCAGAGCTTGAAGGATCGGAGCGCCTGGAGCCGGGACGGGAGCGGGGTGCGCACCCGGGCGCGACGTGTGGCGGTGAAGGCCCGCGTCGTCAAGCTCAACCCGCAGCGCGGAGCCGCCCGCGGACGGCAGTTCGTCAGTGCCAAGGCTGTGGATGCACACCTGCGTTACCTCGAACGGGACGGCGTAACAAAGGATGTTACGAAGGGTCAGGTCTATTCCGCGGAGCGTGACGTGGCGGACGGACGCACATTCCTGGAACGGGTGCGGGATGACCGGCATCAGTTCCGCTTCATCGTCTCGGCCGAGGACGGCACGGAGTTGGCTGATCTGCGCACCACCACGCGCGACCTGATGCTGCAGATGGAAGCTGATCTCGGGACCAAGCTCGACTGGATCGCGGTCGATCACTACAACACCGGTCACCCGCACACCCATGTCCTCCTGCGCGGCGTCACCGACGACGGCAAGACGCTCAACATCGCCGGCGACTATCTCGCCTATGGTATCCGCGCGCGCGCCAGCGAGATCGTCACGCTTGAGCTGGGCCGCCAGACCGAGTTGGAGGTGACAAAGCAGCTTGAGCGGGAGGTGACTTCCGACCGCTTTACCGGGCTCGACCGCATGCTGATCGCCGAGCAGCAGGGGAGGGAGTTTTCCGATCTGCGTCCCGACCAGGACATGCGTGACACCTTCCGCCAGAACCGGGCGTTGCTGGTCGAACGGGCGCGCAAGCTGGAGCGCATGGGGCTGGCGACCGAGATCGAGACCGGCAAATGGATGATATCGGCGAGGGCCGAGCCCGTATTGCGAGAGCTTGGGGAGCGCGGCGACATCATCAAGGCCATGCACCGGGCACTTGAGCGCGAAGGGCTTGCGGCAGACCGTCATCCCGGCGGCTATGTTCTACATCGAGAGAGTGCGACCGAGCGAATCGTCGGCCGCGTGCTCGACAAGGGGCTTGGCGGCGACGAGATGGCCGAGCGGGTTCGCCTGGTGATCGACGGGGTGGACGGGCGCGTGCATCACATCGAGATGGATGCCGCCCGCGCTGAAGAAGTCGGCCGAGGCATGATCGTCGTGGCCGGCTCCGCCCCTCCCGGGCCGCGCGCTGCGGACCGCAACATCATGGATATCGCCGGTGAGGGAGGCGTCTATCGCCCGTCGGAGCATCTGGAACGGGCGCGCGCCGCGATCGAGCGGATCGGCGGCGACCCCGAGGCTTTCGTTCGCTCTCATCTTCGCCGGCTGGAAGCGCTGCGCCGGGCCGGTCATGCGACGCGGATCGACGCCGATCATTGGCGCGTTCCCGCCGATCTTCCCGCACGTGGTCAAGTCTACGATCTGGCACGAGACCGTGCGAATATCCGCATCAGCGTCCTGTCTCACAACGGCCTTGACCAGCAGATGAAAAACGACGGCGCGACCTGGCTCGACCGGGAACTGGCCTCGCCGAGCCGTACCACGCTTGCCAATACCGGGTTCGGCCGGGAGGTCGCTGAGGCCATGGAACGTCGCAAGCGGAGCCTCGTGAACATGGGCCATGCCATCAGGCTCGAGGATGGCCGTATCCGGGTATCCAAGGATCTTATCACCAATCTGGAGCGGACGGAGGTGACCCGTGTCGGCAAGGCCATGGCCGCCGAACGCGGCCTGACGTTCACCGCCGCCAAGACCGGCGAATATGTCAGCGGCACGCTGGTCGGCTCCGCCCAGCTCGCGAGCGGCCGCTTCGCCATGATCGATGACGGCATCGGCTTCCAGCTGGTGCCTTGGCAACCCGTGCTCGACAAGCGCATCGGCCAACATATCACCGGCACAGTGCGCGCTGCCGGCGGCATCGAATGGAGTTTCGGCAGGAAACGAGGGCTGGGGATATGAGTGTCCCCAACATGGTGACCTGCTCATCGCCATGGGACGAGCCCGTTGCCATCAGGTCAAAGGCTCGGGCACCCATTAATCCCTCGGTCTCGACGGGCAGCGCTGAGGTAGAGCCTAGTTGCTCAGCCTCGGCATTGAGCAACCGGCCGGACCGCCGACGCAATAGGGCTGAGTGTCTGCTTCGGCGGTGTCGATTGCGCAGCACCGTTCGCTCCCGGGGTCTGGAACCTTTAGACGACCTCGCCGCGCGTCAAAGCTTGGGTCGCGTCTGGTCAGGTTGTGCGCACACCCGGCGCGGATGGTCGTTCCGTTTTCACTGTGCAACACCCACTGTAACACTTGCGTGCAACGCCGTAACCACGCTCGCTCCCCCGTCAAGCACAGATTCTACATCGTCCTCGATAAACGTCGACCAGTAGAACCAGTGCATCGTTCAGCGGTACGGCCGGGTGGTCACGATCGATAACGCCCAGGCGTATCTCCAGGGAGGACGCGAGCAGAGGACTGTCGAACTTGCCCACAAATCTCTCAGCGGCTTTGTCCGACGGCGAGCAGAAGGTGGCACTACTGACCGAGGGACTCGGTTATAACCGAAGAGGCGCCGCGAGCGCCGGGAGTGATGCGCGGTGGCGAGGCTTCGCGCCTGCTCGGACCGTCCAGGAATCCAGACATCGGCATTGGAACGTTCCCCAGAGGCTCGGGAACGAGATTTGGAGTTTGCGAGCCTGTGCGGCATCGGACCGCGCGGCAATCAACTGACGAGCCTCTCTTGCCTCCTGCGGGCCCGTCGTCGCCAGTTGCTCATTTCGATTGGCCGCGGCTCCAGCAGCCGCTCTCGCGCATCGCCAAGTCGGGCGTGATCAACCCGCCCCGGCGTGATCATCACATCATTGGCCAAGCGTGGCACAGCGTAGATAGAGCGTTTTTGGCCATTCGAGTTTCATCAAACAGGTGACAGATTGCATTGTTGGCCTGAGATGGCCGAGCGCCGCTGACGCGTCGTTGGACCACGTCTCTAAACCGCTCAGATGTTGACCGGTCATACGCCCATCAGACCCGCGTTAACCCGGCAACCCAGCGGCCGCGCACCATGCGCGCTGCTCGCCGCCACGCACTGTTTGTCGAGGTCGGGACTTCGAAAGGGCCCGGCGGTACTGGTGGAGACCACGCCGCGATGACGATTGTTCGCCGCGAGCATCGCGCCCAGTTCACCATCGTTCCGAACGCCATCTTCCTCGATGACAGGCTGTCGATCGAGGCCAAAGGCGTGCTTGGCTATCTGCTGTCGCGCCCGCACAGCTGGCAGGTGCGCCTTGACCATGTCGGCCGGACTCTGTGTATCGGCCGAAAGAAGCTGCAGCGCATTTTCCGCGAGTTGATCGGCGCCGGCTACGTCACCCGCGAGCAACCGCGGACCGCCGATGCCCACCGTTTCCGCGAAATCGATTACGTTGTTCGCGACGTGCCCTTGGCGCCGATCCATCCGGTGGAAACCTCGCCTGGTCCGCGGGGCGGAAAGGGACCTGCGGAGCCGCGGGGCCGAAAGGGCCCCGCGTATAAAGAATACCCGCAGGTCCCAAAGGGACCTGCCTATAAAGAACTAGATAATAAAAAAGGAAGGGACGTGCCGGTCAGCCCTTCCGCGGTTGAAGGCGTGGTCGGCTCGCCGCGAAAGGAACGCTCGCACCATATGGCCCTGGACCCCGCGCGCTTCGATGCTGACATCGTTGCGCTGTTTGACGATCGGTGCGAGGGCTGGGAGCTCCTATACGTGCTCCCCGACGAGGTTCTGGCGCAGCTACGCGAGCGCCAGCGCCGTCGCGAACTCGACGCGTCTGCGCTGGTTGAACTCAGGCTGCGCTACCGACACTTCCTGCCGGATCGTCGGCGCAAATGATGGCCAGGCAGAAACCGTGCCCAGCGTTTCCTGTTGCCCCGCAAGATGGGCCTACGGCGGACCACTTCAAACCCGCAGACTTCATTGAATGCAAAGGCTCCATGGTCGCCGCTGCCACATGATCCGCCCCGCCACGTATGAACGGATCGGCTCCGGCTCCGCCTGGCGGCGAGCCCGTTGGCCTGTTTGCGGAAGTCCAGGGGGCGCGTTGCCACCAGACCCTGGAGGTCTGTTCCAGTCGTGATGATGAGGCCCTCCGCACAGCACGCAAGACCGCGACGAGCGATTCGGTCTCGACTTGGCCGATGAACGCACCACCGCGTCATCGATCGCGATCGTCCCGGTCCCAATCGGGGACGGTTGAGAAGGTCTCGACAGCGACGATCGCGCAGACGCGGAGATCACCACCGGCGTAAATTCCGGCGCGTCGTCACAGATCTCGGATCTGGGCAATGGCCTGCCTCTGCAACAGCGCGGCTGTTGTCCCGGATTCGCAGCAGAGACCCCTCAGCAGGTTCCGCGCTCCCGCCTTTATGCTTTATGCAGCAAAGCCCGGGCCTCACGACGCCACGCAAACAACTGCTGCTGGCTCAGCCCATGGCGTCGCACCTCCGACACGCTGGCGTCGCCCTCGCACGATCCGATCGAAGGGCTGTTTGACGAACAGGACGCGCCCGCGATGGTCTCATAGAAAAGAAAGCACCGTCTCGAAGGTAACCGGTTGCCAAAACTTGTTCACGGTGTGACATTCGCCGACGGGATCGAAGTCATAGCAGAGCCGACCAACTCAATCCACAGCCATCCGACCGCCCAGCCGTCACCAAAATGTGGCGATAGCTCCAGAACGAAAAGGAAAGTTGCGATGAGGAGTGATATGAAATCAGTCTGCATTTCTCACAACGGAGTATATGTTACGTATTATTCGGCTGATGGCGAAGAAATTGATGCAATTGGAGACTGCTATCGTTATTTTTGGACCCTTGAAGATTCTTCAAACGCCGCTGAAGGATGGTCCGTTGTATCGCATCGGGTTTCATCCATAAAAGATATAATGGATGTTAACGAGCCGGCAGGATCAGCAGGGTTATTCAAGGATGTATCGTTAAAAAAAACAATAATTGGTAAAAAGCATTATTATTTTCACGACATGCGCAATGGCGCCTGCTTAACATGTTTCGACGTTGAAAATAGAACCACTCATTTTTATCACGAGCATGACAGCGACCATAGTTATATACGGAATCTCGTAAGAGAACCGGCAGCCGCGCGATACAAGGAAGCAGGACACATACTTTTGCACGCTTCGGCATGCTCAATCGATGGCAAGGCTGTATTGATGCCGGGGCTTAAAGGTGCCGGAAAATCTACTTTACTGAGTCATCTGCTGGAAAGTGGAGCACATTACATCGCAAACGATGCCGTATTATGTGTGAAAGAAAATGATTCAATCGTCCTAACTGCCTATCCTCAATGCGTAAGATTAAGCAAAGAGACTATCCAGAACAACAAGTCTTTGTCGGAGCATTTTTACAGTGCGGAGCGTTATAATTTTATTGATAACAAATTTGAATTTCTGCCCAGTTTATTTGATGACATTTTTTCAATGCACCGGTTGTCGTTTGTTTCGAAGCTCGAATTGATAGTAATTCCATCGCTTGATTTATCCAGCACCGATTATTCCATGGAGGTCAGCGACAACGATATTGAGCTGCCGTTGTTACAAGAATCAATGTTCTATCCATGTCATAACTATACTTGGTCTCCATTTTTCCATGGGCTAAACGATCCACAAATTGATATATCTAATCTTGCCAATGTTTTTAAGCCCGTGCCCAGAATATGCTATTTGAAGTATGGCATTCTGGACAACCATCAGCAAAAGAAATTGTTCAGCGATATATCGAGCATCATGAGCGCGGCCAGTACGGAGGCGCGATCGGGCTGAACCAACAGTCACCTTTGACGAGATCCGCGCTGGCGTTGTCAGATGGAGCACACACCCAATCCCCATGCCAACTGGGCCGTTGGCCTTCTCGAGGCATGCAAAAGCGCCGCTCGGAGACCTGCTTGAAGACGTCGGTACCAAAATGCTGCGCTATCTTTACGATTTCGGCGAGGGCAGGGAGCGCACCCTCAAAGGTTGAGCGGCTCATCGATTCGAGCCGAGCGCGCTCAGCCCCAGCCGGATCGCAGCCAGTGAGTATGTCGGCGGGCTTGGGGCAACGCTGCGCTCCTAGAAGCTATCCACGGCCCGAGCACCAACAGCACGTAGACCTCAGTGAGTGGATACGTGAAAACTTCGACGGTAACGACGCTGACACCGATACGCTCGCTGCTGAAGTCCCCATGCTGGCTAACCTCGGTCACGAAAACCCGCCAGGAAGCGCGCCCCACACACTTATCCGCGGCCTATGCCGGATGGTTACGCTGAAACTCGACGCAAGGAGATAAGCGAACCGACAATGATCGCTGAATCGCGCTGGGTTTGCCGGAGCTTCAACTTTTCAGAAAGTGGGACCCTGATGAGAAAGACAAGCACAAGTCTTCAAGTGAAGTCCGGGCCCGGATGGTTCCATGAGGCGGAGTATCCGTCACGCCGGGCGTTCATTTGGAGTGAGGGAGAAGATCGATGATTGATGTTTTGAAAGTTTTTGCGGCCTTGGCTGTGGGCTACCTTTTAGGCAGCCTCAATACATCCGTGATTGTTGGGAAAATATACGGCAAGGACATAACCAGCCATGGAAGCAAGAGTGCCGGGCTTACCAATACTCTGAGGGTACTTGGGAAGTCTGCCGCGGTATTCGTTCTCGTGGGAGATATTTTGAAAGGGATAATTGCCTGTTTGCTAGGGCTGCGCCTTGGCGTTTATGTTTCTTCGGGAGGAGCTATGGATTGCGTAAGTCTCTTAGCAGCAGGCGCAGGAGTGACCATGGGGCATAACTGGCCGGTATATTTTGGGTTTAAAGGCGGCAAGGGGGCACTTACAGCAGTGGCTGTGCTGTTTATGATTGACTGGGTTATGGCCCTCATATGCCTTGGCCTTTTTGTGATAATAGTAGCGTCAACCCGTTATGTTTCTTTGGGCACAATATGTGCCACAACGCTTTTTGCGGTACTTTCATTCATGCCAAATTTCGAGAAGACTTATTATTTCCAGATATTTGCGGTCCTGATGGCGATTATGATTATTTTCAAGCACAGGGAAAATATACAAAGGCTGCTTTCAAGAACAGAAAATAAACTTGTTTTTTGATTTTTCCGCGGTGCCGAGCATGTCATCAAAAACAGAAAGCCAGATGGAAACAAACAAGGCCCATATGCTCTCTGACAAAGAGCTTCGGAACCTCCAGGCGGTCCTCCTGGAAATGCTTCTGGAAATTGACCGGGTCTGCAAAAAAAACGGTATAAACTATAATCTTTTCATGGGCACGATGCTCGGCGCTGTACGCCATGGTGGTTTTATTCCCTGGGACGACGACCTGGACGTAGCGATGTTGAGGTCTGAGTATGAAAGATTCAGGGAAGCTTGCAGGCGGGATTTGGATCAAAGCAGGTTCTTCTATCAGGACCATACAACCGACCCGCATTACCGCTGGGGATATGCCCGGATTCGGCGCAAGGACACGGAATTTGTGCGTCTGGGGCAGGAGCATATGAAAATGCGGACGGGAATTTTCCTGGACATATTCCCAATGGATAGCACTCCCGATTTTGCTCCTTTGCGCGCTTTGCACTGCTTCTATTGTTTTGTTCTGCGCAAGCTCCTGTACGCAGAAGCCGGCCGTAAGTCAGGTGGTACAGCCGCTCTTAGGGCATGGTATACTCTTTTGAATGTAGCCCCTCATATGTGGGTTTTCCGAAGGCTTGAAAAGCTCTCGAGGACGCGAAAGAAAACCGATTTGGTGCGCATACTTGCCTTTCCTCTACCCAGAGGCCGAACCTTTGGATATTTGTGGAAATGGTTCGAGGATTTGGAAGATATAAAGTTTGAAGGTTATATGTTTCCCAGCATCAAGGATTACGACGGCTTTTTGAAGTTCAATTACGGCGACTACATGCAATTGCCTCCGCCTGAAGAGCGCATGTGTTGTCACCCTGCAGCAAAATTTAAACTACCGCCGGCCGCGTACCCCGAATAGTCGTCCGTTAAGCAGCCGGCATGAGAGCTGAAGGGACACTTTGATCTCCCATTGTTGCTGTGGTGGAGCTGGTGCGGCGGTGGAAATAGGCCTGGCAAGCATTACGGCATATTTTCGGCGCCGTGATGCTGGCAGCGCTAGCCGGACGTACGGCGGGCCCTTTGGTCACCGGCTTTTCGCGCGACGTTTCAGGGAACTATACGGCAGCCTTCGTCGGTTGTTGGAGAGAGCTGCCGATCCAATTTGCGCTCCGGTGGCATTTTTTGCAAGATGCAACTCGATACAAGTATACGTTCGGCGTTCTAACTCATAGAGGTCACCATGAACGGACATGTTCAAGCTGCGACGACCGAGCCGCTTTTCAACCCGCTGTCGCCAGAATTTATTCGCAACCCCTATCCGCACTACGAGCGGCTGCGCAACAACGATCCGATGCACATTACGGCGTTTGGGGCTTTCCTCGCGAGCCGGCACGCTGAAGCCAGTTTCGTCCTGCGTGACAAGCGCTTTGGTAAGGATTTCGTCAACCGCACTTCGCGGCGCTATGGACCGCAGATAATGGAAGAGCCGGCCTTTCGCAGCATGAGCCACTGGATGCTGCATCAGGATCCGCCGAACCACACGCGGTTGCGCGGCCTAGTGATAAAGGCGTTCACCGCGCGCCGGGTCGAGGACGTGCGGCCGCGGATTCAGCACATCGTCGACGAGACGATCGATGCCATTGTCGGGCAGGGCCATATGGACCTGATCGAGGATTTTGCATTCCGGCTGCCGATTACCATCATCTGCGACATGCTCGGAATTCCCGAGGGCGACCGCGAGGTATTTTACAAGAACTCGCGCAACGGCGGGCGGCAGCTTGATCCGGTGCCGATGTCGCCGGCCGAGATCGCCGAGGCCAACACCCGCAATACGATGGCCCAAATGTATTTCCAGCAGCTGTTCGACTTGCGGCGGAAGAGCCCAGGCGACGATCTGACAACCCAACTGGTGCAGGCCGAGGAAGACGGCAGCAAGCTCTCCAATGAGGAGTTGACCGCCAACATCATTCTGCTGTTTGGCGCGGGCCACGAGACCACGGTCAATCTGATCGGAAACGGGCTGCTGGCGCTGTTCCGCAATCCCGACCAGCTCGCGCTGCTCAAGGCCAATCCCGGCCTGATCACGAACGCGATCGAGGAATTTCTGCGCTACGATTCCTCGGTGCAAATGGTCGCCCGGGTGACGCTGGAAGACATCGACGAACTCGGCGGCAAAAAAATCCCGAAGGGCGAAACCGTGCTCTGCCTCTTGGGCTCAGCCAACCGCGATCCCGCGGTTTATCCCGACCGACCGGACCGGCTTGATGTCGTTCGTCCCAATGTGCGGCCGCTGTATTTTGGCGGTGGCATCCACTATTGCGTCGGCGCCCAGCTCGCGAGAATAGAGGCGGAGATCGCGATTTCCACGCTGCTGCGCCGCCTGCCAAACCTCAGGCTGGACGACGCCGAGAATCCGGAATGGCAGCCGACCTTCGTGCTGCGTGGCCTAAAAAGGCTGCCGGCAAGCTGGTGATAGCGAAGGGATCAACGCGGCTCTTGCGTGCCGGCCCGTCGCCTTACGCCGGCACGCGCTGGGTCGCCGGGCTGAACAAGGCCCGCTCCGCCGCCCGCGGATCGTCGATCAGATATGGCGGCAGATCGAACACCATCACCGGTCGCCGCCTTGCATCATAGGCTGGCCATTCCGGGACCAGCTCGTTGTTCGGATCGCCGGCCCGGGCGAAGGCGAGCCAGGTTTCGCTCATGATGTCGGCGAGCCTCTGCTGCTCCGCGCCGATGCCGCACATCGATGCCGACGTCGCGACATTATCGAAGACGAAGGGGATATCGAGTGCATGCGGGCACAGCCATTTGCCGCCATCGACCGGTGTATCCCAGTCGAGCAGATAGAAATATGTCGGCGCCCCGCCTTGATCGGCTTTGCGGTCGGCCAGCGCGATACTCAAACGCAGGAAGCTGCGATCCGACGTGATGGCGAAAAAAACCGCGGCGGGGTTGCAGGCCGGGTGCAGCTTTCGATAGCCGGCAATGATCGCTTCGATATCGAATTCGGGGAATTGCGGCGCGAGGGCGGCGGGGAGATTGTCAAAGGTTAAATCGAACAGCGCCGGCCGAGCGGCACCGATCAGCAGGCTCGTCTCGGTCCGGTTGACGCCGATCAGCATCGGCACAGACCGTCCCTCCGGTGCTGCTTGCGGATGGAAGGGATGATGCTTCACATTGCGCCCGTCCAGCACCGGGCCACCGGCGATTCCGCCGAGCTGTCCCATCAGATTAACGCTGGCGCCTGCCGCCGCGACTTCCCGAGCCGCCGCCTGGATGTCGGCTGCGGGCATGGTCCGGAGGCGATCGGCGGTCGCGGCTGTGAGGCCGAGCTTGGCAACGACGGCGCGGGTCGCCTCGGCCGCCTGCTCGGCCGGAATCACCTGCAATAACGGGCCGCTTTGCACGATGGTACGATGGAACAGACCTTGCGCGGCGCTCATCGCCATCAGCACCGAGACTTTGGCGGCTCCGCCGCTTTCGCCGAAAATCGTGACATTGCCGGGGTCGCCGCCGAAGGACGCGGCGTTGTCGCGCACCCATTCCAGCGCCAGGATCAGGTCGAGAATGCTGGCATTGCCGGAATCGGCGAAGTCGGCGCCGAATTCCGCGAGATACAGATGGCCGAAAAGGTTCAGTCGATGGTTGACGGTGATCACGACGACGTCGCCGCGTTTGGCCAGGCGCACCCCGTTATAGGCGTTGTTAGACCCTGAGCCGGTCGAAAATCTGCCGCCATGCAGCCAGAACATCACAGGCCGTTTGGCGCCGTCGGCAAGGCCCGGCGTCCACACGTTGAGGAACAGGCAATCCTCGCTCATCGCCAAGGGCGAGTTCGGTCGCCACGAAGTATTCAGCCCGCCGCTATCGCCGCCCGGCGGCTGCAGCGCCGAAGCGCCAAAGGCCAGCGTATCGGCGATGCCAGACCAGGGATCGGGCCGTCGTGGCGCGGCGAAACGGGTCGTCGCCGTATCGGCACCATAGCGGACTCCCTTGAATACAAAAATGCCGTCCTCAACAGCACCACGAATTTGGCCAGCTTCCGTCGCGGCGATCAGGGCGCTGTCGTTCATGCTGTCTCCCCTGTATGATCTGCTTATCGAGTTTGGCGGCGAGATAACCGGTCTCTAACGTGCATCCTCGGGATCGCCGGGGAAGGTATCAACGCCCAGTGCTTTGCTGTTCGGCTCCCTGTCGTCCAGCGCAGAAATGTATCGCCTTGCGCCGCTCTCAATTTCTCTACCGAAGCGATTAAGCCAGTATCGCATGACGACGGGCATGAAGCTGACCGCTAGCGGAGCCGGGCGCGTAACATTCTTGGGGGGGCGTACCTGGCTGCTTTCGAGATAGTTGGCATAGCCATCGAGGAGGAGCTGCAGCCGACTCCATATCCGCATGCCGCGCGTCATTGACCCTGGAGTGTCCCAAGTCTTTACCGCCCGATTCAGGAACGCGAACTGCCGGCGCGAAACAATTGATGTCGGTCGTACGAATGCCAAGCCGCGCGACCTGCGGAACGCTTCGATCTCGTTCTCGGCCAGCCCAAGGACTTCTTTGAACGGCGCCGCAGCTGGGCCGGCTGTCGCGACCACCTCGTCGCTATATCCGAAACCTGCGGTTAGGGCGCGGGCGTGGGTCGCAAGCTCATCAGCCACCCAGTCGAGGGGCACAATATCGAGCGCCTTGCGCGGATCCCCGATCACCGCCGGGGGATTGTAGATGCTTAGTACTTTGAGGAGTGGATAAATTCCGTGAAAACGGGAAATCGCGCCATCGTTACCAGCGCCGGTAACAAGACTGCAGCTGAAGGTGGTGGGCATAAGGTCCGAATAATGCGTAAAAACTTCCCTTTCGGCCAATGCCTTGGTCTCCTCGTAGCCATTTTTGAAATCAGTGGCATCCCGCCGAGTAAAAGCCGTCGAGACATATATGATGCGGGCCGACCTGTTGGACTGGCGCAGCGCCTCACAGAAATTCAGGCTCGCTAGAACATTTGGTGCATAGAGTTCAGCCGCCGATTTGCGCCAGGACACGTCGGCGGCGCAATGAATACCAAGCAGCGGCCCGGAGCCGATGAACTGACCTGCCACAGCGGAGGTCGCCGCGCTGTCGCACAGATCCCAAATCAGTGGGACGAGACGCGCACGATTTGGTGTCGGCAAACTATCGAGTAGCCCGGCTGCGGTAGCAGCCGATCGGCATATCGCATAAATCTCTAACTGGGGATCATGCGCCAAAAGCTTTGATACCAGATGGGAACCCAACGCGCCGCCCGCTCCAGTCAGGACGATCTGAGTCATCCGCTCACCAATTGCCCACCGCGCATGCTGCGGCTTTGCAATCCTGTCAACATTCGCCGGCAGTTCGCCTTGATTGCTCGAGCGCCTATCGGATTGAGTATGTCCGACAAAGACGGAATGCCGATGTCGAACTCGACCTGGAGGCGGACGTCAAAACCGTGTGCAGCGTCGCTAATTTCCCAAAATCCCTGCCAAATCTCAATATCGCCTTCGATTTGTTCAAAATCGATCCGCTCTAGTGGGCGGAAATCGTCGCGCTCGATCCAACGCAACTCGCTACCGTTGAGCAGTACGCTCCAGGCCGACTCTGCAGAACTGCTGTAGCGCCGGAGATACTCCACACTAATGACGTCATCCATGAAGCTGGGGTAGGCCTCGAAATCTATCAACGTATCCCAGATCGCCTGCCTCGGTACTCCGACGATCTGGACGTTCGTTTCGACTAGCGGCATGCTGCAATCCTAAATTGTTACTCTCGCTATCGAGGCATATTCTGAATTTTTTTGCAATCTATTTCCGCGAGCGAATCCTGCAGAGACAACCTGGCCGTTTTCGTCCGCTGGATCGTCTCGCGAAGCAAATCGGAATGGTGGACGGATTCACCTCGATTGCCGGACGGCTTGCGTTGCAATCCGTACGCCCCGCTCTGGGACCTTGCTATGCACCGGAACAACCCGCTCGCATGAACCAACATTGGATGCCGATCCTGTGTCAAAATTGTGCGCCGGTTCACTCACCGGCGACAAAGTGAAGGAAATTGCCGCCACTCCTCTCGACCACTTCTACAATTGCAGGTTGTCTGCGCAAAGAAATCCAAGAACCTGATCGACAAACCATTTCAACTATTTGGGAGTGCCGGTGTTTCGGGAATCTGACCTCAGGGAAATCTGCAGCATCTGCAGTAATTGAGATGCCCAACATATTTCAACGAGGCGCATCTGAGAGGGCTGGTCTTCCGTGTCTCGAATTTTGTTAGCTCGAATCACCTATTTTGAATCAGGTTCCAAGAATGCTAACGATAAAGAACTTCGTGTTTTTCGATCCTTCGACTTGTGCCAGTCGCCGAGTACGGGTAATTCGGATAGCTCAACGTGTGATGGCATTTGGTCTGAGCCGATGTTCGCCCAGTGATGTAATGCCGGTGCTTGGCAACGCCGAAGAAAGATATCAACGAACGAGACCGTTGGGCAGGTATCCTTTCGGGCTCCAACGGCAGTCTCAGCCTTCAATCTGATTTTGAGGCGCAGGAGTTTCGACATGGCACCGCTTGCGAGAGATATGTCGGGCCTCAACTACCGCGAGCAGCGCACCGAGTTCGCTTATGGATCTTTGCAGTTCGCAAATACTGCCTTCGCCGCATTCAGCGGAGTGTATCTGCCTTTCATTTACCTGGAGCAACATCAGCTGTCGCCGGTAGTCTTCGCTGCCGCCATTATACTCGCGGCGGTTCTTCAGGCGCTTACGGCACCGGCAATTGGAGCCTACGTCCAGGCCTCGGGCCTGGGCGCGATGCGGGCGACAATGATGTTGCTCGGCGCGATCCCGTTTGCCATAGGTTTTGCACTCGTTTCAATGCCCCCGAGCGGCACCAGCCCCTCGCTTATTGGGGTATGGCTCGTCGCCACACTGATCTTGGCGAACGTCTCGCGTTCGGTTTTCGAGGTTTCCTACACCTCAATGCTGGCGGACCTGAGCTCGGCGGGTCTTGAGCGGACGCGCCTCGCTAATTTTCGACAGATATTTGCGACGTTAGGTGAGGCAGCGGCGTTGCTGCTTCCAAGCCTCGGGATGACACTCGGCATGGCCAATGCCGGCTTTGCGGCGTTCGGTCTGGTCATGGGAGCCTGGGTTCTTGTCGCGAGCACATGGATGCGAGTTAGGCTCGCGAAAGATCCACGCTTCAACGGCACCGTGCCACTCAAACCAAGCCAGCCTGCAGCGCTGGCCTCGGGCGGCGCCGGGCGGCTGGCTCTAAGGACTCACTTGGGCAGCCGTCCGTTTCTCGCTTTCATGATCGCATACGCCATAGCGATGATCGGTGTTCGGCTGGTCGTCGGTCTTTTTCCGTTTCTGATTGTACGCTTCGCCGGCGGCCAGGACGGCTCTGTCATGTTCATGGGAGCTTTCCTGGCCGGTTCCCTGATCGGACTGCCGGTCTGGGCGCGCGTCGCCGCCCGCTGGGGTCGCACGCAGACATTCCGAGTCTCACTGGTGGTGTCGGGATTTGCAAGACTGGCCGTCATTGGCTTGGCCGCCGGCGATACGACTTCCTTTCTATTGCTGTGCGTCGCCATGAGCGCCACTTCTGTGGCCGTCAGGAGCTTCGGCGTTGCCCTGCAGGCCGACCTCGTCGATCTGGAAGAGCAACGACTGGGTTTGAGGGTGCCTGCCTCGATCGCGGGCATTTATGTTTTGGTCACCCGCGCAAGCCAGGACCTGGGGACAGCACTTGTAGGAATAGTGATTCTCGCGACCCGAGCGGTCGACCCCGCCGAGCCAAATCTAGCATTGCTATACGTTTACGGCGCCGGGGGGTGCGCCATCTCTCTTCTCGCGGCGCACATCATGAGGAGCTTTCCGTCCCACCCCGTCAACACGCGGAGCACCTCTATGGCAACGTAGATAGCTCGGGTCGACACGCGCCGAAGCTGAAATCGGCGAGCGCCGCCCCGCGCCTGATGCTCGGCCGGTCCGATTTGCGATCGCGCAGATCGATGGCAGACGTTGCGGAAACTCCCTGCTTCGCCCCGGTGGTGCAGGCCAAATTGGGAAACAATTAAATGAGTTATCTCCTCAAGCTGAGCGACCCGCGAGCGAAGGACGTGCAACTCGCTGGGCAGAAAGCGGCCACTCTGGCAAAACTTTCCGGCCTTGCCTTCCCAGTGCCGCCGGGCATCGTCGCCACGACCGCGCTGTGCCGGGAAGTCTTCGCCGCAATAAGACCGGGGGCGGAGTTCGTTCCAGAAGATGTGCTGAGGAAGTTGAAACTCCCCGAGGCGTTCGATGAGGAACTTCGAACTGTCTTGGCGGCCCATCCTGCCGAACGGCGGTTTGCCGTACGCTCATCGTCACCGGAGGAAGACTCTTCGGCGGCGAGTTTCGCCGGACAATTCGACACATATCTGAACTGCTGTGGCCATGCGGCGATAAGGGATGCCATCCTCAAATGCCTGCTGTCCCTTTGGTCGCCGCGCGTGATTGCCTACCGCCAGTTCCATAAGCTTACGGAGGCTGGCACGATTGCTGTCCTTATCCAGGAAATGATCGATTGCGATGTCTCCGGAGTGGCATTCAGCCTTCAACCAGTCTCGGGCGATCTGACGAAGATCGTGATCAATGCCCATGCCGGACTTGGTGAGGCAGTCGTCGATGGCGAGTCCCACGTTCAGGAGTACGTCCTCCAGAAGGACACCTTGGCGATAGTAAGCGAGGAGGAATGCCGAGGGCCGGACAAACGCCTCCTAAACGCGGACGATTTGGCGCGGCTTGGGGCCGTGGTGACCAAGCTAGAAGCGCTGAACGCGTTCCCTCAAGACGTTGAATGGGGGATTGCAGCGGGTGAGCTGGCGCTACTCCAGAGCCGTCCTGTCTCGGCATTTCCTGCAACATGGACGAGAGATCGATCTGCCGAGCGTTTCCCCTACGCCATGACTCCCTTTATCTGGAGTGTAATCGAGAAGGGGTTTCATCTGTCCCTGAAATTTTCCTTCAACCTGATGGGGCTACCGCCCTTTTCTGGTCGGTGGTTTAGCAGTCACGAACACCATGTCTACGCCAACGGCAAGGCGAGGGAAATTTATGCGCGGCGCATGGCGATCCCCATGCGCCATTTGCGCGACGGTTCGTCGGGGCTACGGCCCATGCTGCAGGAGATGGCTTGGCTTTACCAGCCCCTCGATCATTGGGATCGCAACATTGACATCTATCTGGACGAGGTGATGGCGCTAACGCGCTATTCTCTCGAAGGAAAGACGCTGGCGCAGCTTTGGTCCTACATCCATAGGATAAGGGATATCGCATACAGGAATTTTACCCCGAACATCGCCATTGCCCAGGGCCACGCTATGCTCATGCGAGCGCTCACGGCCACTGTGACGGCGCTCGCGGGCGCCGAGCGGTCCAATGTTCTGATGTCAGAACTGACGACGGGCTGTAAGACGAAGACAGGACTGTTCAATGAGGAACTCAAATCGCTCGCGGCATTAGTTGCCTCACGGCCCGGCCTCGAAGAGCGCGTTCGTCATGATGCGAGTCAGGAGGCCCTTGACGCCATTCTAGCCGATGCGGAAGCATCGGCGGCCTTTGAGCGGTTCCTGTCGGCGCACTATCATCGTGAGATCGATCACTTCCTGGATCCCTACTACCCCAGTCTAGGAGAGCGGCCGCTTGTGTTGGTCGACAACATCAAGATGCGCCTCGACGCTGCTGGGCGCCTCGACACCAACAAGTCCACCAATCGGCACCGTCAAGCGCTAGCGACCATAATGTCACTTTGCCCCAAAGACCACCGACCGGATCTGCTTGAGCTCGTCGAGTTGACGCGCACCTATGTCGGATTGGACGATACGGAACATTATCAAACGGGCCGCCTGCACACCCCGACCCGCCGCTGCATGAGGGCCATAGGGCGTATGCTTGTTGAGGCCGGATTGATCGAAGAGGAGCTGGACGTCTGCTTCGCCGGCTTCGACGCTCTCGAGAAAGCGGTGCTTCACAACTTCTGGGGCGAACTGGTCGCGGATGTTCGCGCCAATAAGGCGTCTTTTTTGAAGGCTTGTTCATCCCCTCCGCCGTGGAGCTTGGAGCAGAGGTCGGAGGATGCCGCCGGGGACGGAAGCGTCTATATCGGATTAGCGTGCAGCAGCGGGGTCGTAGAGGGAGTCGTGAAAATAGTTCGTACGTCCGACGATTTTCGCAACATCCGTCCAGGCGACATTTTAGTTGCTCGGGCAACGCCACCTGCCTGGACAGCGCTGTTCTACAGCGTGGCCGGCGTGATTACGGAGGCAGGAAGCGCGCTATCACATGGAGCTGTCATCGCACGAGAGGTCGGCATTCCGGCGGTCATGGGGTTGCGAGGCATATTGGATGCCTTTCAAGACGGCGACCGGGTCCGCGTCGACGGCAGCGCCGGGCGCGTGTTTCGTCTCATCGAGAGCGCGCCTAGGACTGATCCGTGAAGCAAAAGCCTCAACCAATATATCGGACGGGTCGGGCTCTGCGGAACTCTGCAGTCGCTGGTCATCCGTGAAAGATCCTGGAGCGTTTGCCCCGCAATAGAAATCGCCGGAATCGCGGCAACTGGACTTGCCGGAAACCGGGGTTATGGCGCCGATTTTCTAGCAAATTCATGTTGGAGGTTCTCTCAAATCCGAAGGTACAGATTCTCTGCTGCGCCGCCGTCGAACCCGCCATCGGCGATCTCAAGAAAGATCACCGAATGGACCGCGACTATCAGGCCCACCGCCGAAGCGACCTCAACAATGCCGTCCTCGCCGCCGAGGGCTACAACTTCCGTGACCTGCTCAGGTGGCTCAGGATTTCATTGCGCTTCTTCCTGATCATGGTCTCAAGGGCGGGGCCTGAAAAAGGGCCATTCTTCACAGAAGACTCGCTACTCTTCGCAGATCTCACACTTGACGCAGGGTTTGTCCGCCAAGATGCCGCAGTACCGGGTCAACTTGCTTCCTCCGTCCTGACGTTGAACTACAGCTATGTCCGTTTCTTCAAAACACAAAAAGTCACCGAATGCAGTATCTCAAACGATTCCGGCTGTTCTTGCATAAAGCGCCAATGGTCTTTTTCAAATGATGCGATCTGTTCCTGTGTTAGCGATGATGAGGCAAGCCCCCGAGTAGCTCTTATTCGTCCATGCCAAGCCTCCCGTGTGAACGGCAGGGAGACATCGAATGCGAATGATGTAGCCACTTCAAACCCCGATGAAATGTCCACTTTATATGTTGTTGGTATTCCGTTGTTGTCAAAAGTGGGGCGAGTGTACCCTACGCCATTCCAGGTAGGGTTATATTTCAATACAAGTTCCTCACTTCTTTTCGCGATAGAGCTTTCTCCGGGAAGCCATACCAGCGACATGATGGCAAGCCGTCCATCGTCCTTGAGCATCCGTGCAAGACGAGGCAGCAAGACAGATTTATCAAAATAGGTGAAACACATACATGCCAATACCGCATCAAATGTGCTGGCAGGAAAGTCCACTTCTTCAGCAGCCGAAACGATGTACTCAATATTCATCCCTTCAGACAATTTTCGCGCATGCGCTATTTGATTTTCAGAAATGTCTGCGCCAATAAATTTAGCGCCATACTTGACGAGGTGACGCGGCAATACGCCGGTACCCGTTCCCAAGTCCAGTACCGTTTGCCCTTTTGTGCATAACCCAAGATCATGGATCTTTTGAAAAAAAACATCCGGATAAATGTCGCGGTATTTTGCATAATCCGCTGAGATCTTGCCAAAATCGAAACTTTTTCCACTGTCTATATGGTCAAGATTTATCATGTGTATCCCTTCCTTTGAATGGATAATGCCTTCGCTCGATCAGATCGAACCAGACATCGGTAATAGATCCCGTGGTCAAGACGGTTCGGCGCAAGATATTTCCGCGGCCATAATCGCCTTTTCAAGTGCATGGAGCCCGTCTTCAAGAACACCTTCGGAGAGCGTAGCGGGGGGATAGATCCTCATAACAGTCGGCTGATTTAGGCAGAAAGTGACGAGGAGCCTGAGCTTTGCGGCTTCCAGCATCGCTTCACCGCAGAGTTCCGGTGAAGCGAATTCCACTCCAATCATCAACCCGGAACCGCGCACATCGACAATACTGGCGCAATGCTTCTTCATGGCCGAAAGGCGTTGCATTGTAAGATAGCTCAAATATGCAATCCTTCCCTGAAATTCTTCGGTGACGACAATCTCGACAACGCGCGCGGCGACTGCGCAGGCAAGGCCTCCGCCGGCAAACGAAGACGAGTGGACGACCGGGTCGGCGGCCGCGCTCCCGACGACGTCAGTGTCGAAAACCGTTGCAGATATCGGTAGCAGCCCGCCTCCGAGAATCTTGCCAAGGGTGATGATATCCGGGGAAACATTGTAGGTCTGGCACATCAAAGGGGGCCCCGTCCGGCCCAGGCCAGTTTGGACTTCGTCGACCACGAGCATCGTACCGTACCGCTGGCAGAGGCTTTTCAATGCCGCCACGAAACTCGGCCGTAACGGCCGGATTCCACCCTCGCCCTGCAGCAGCTCGATGAAGACTGCTGCCACGTCGCCATTGGCCAGAGCGCGCTCGGCACCGTCGATGTCGTCACGCGCAATTCTACAAACGTCCATCGCCGTTTCTGCAACACATGCTCGATGAGCAGAATCAGTCAGCGCCGCACAGCCAAGCGTCTTACCGTGATAGGCGCCATGCAGTGCGACAAAGCTGCGTCGGCCCGTAGCGTAGCTCGCCAATCGGATAGCGCACTCATTGGCCTCGGCTCCGCTGTTCGCGAAGAAGACACTCTTCAGCGGCCGTTCGAAGCCGAGCGTCAGGGCGGCGATCCGTTCCGCGCACACCAACGAGTTCCGATTGGCCAGGATTTTGCTCGACAGACCCATGCGGCCGAGCTCCTCGATCGCCACCTTGCAGATCTCAGGTGAGCGGTGTCCTAGCAAATGCAAGCCGAACGAACCGAAATCTAGCCACCGTCGGCCGCACGCATCGTGAACGTACCCATCTTCAGCGGCTACTTCCGGGGCATCCAGGCCCGCGACTCTGAGCAGCACACTTTGCCGCCGCCCGAATACGCGAGCATAGCGTTCAAGGAACGGGTCGGGCGCCGAAATTACAGCGGTCGGCTTCGGTTTGCTCGATTCGATCATAGCGACTTGTAAAGATCCGAAAGAAAGCTTGCGTCGATCTTGCATTGTTCGAAGAGCGCGGACCACGCACGAAGGGTATTGATGATGTCGCGCTGGCCAGTTCCTGCAACCAGCGGATCGGGAAGCACGGCGGGGAACTGACGCTGCGCGGCTAGCCAGAACGCCTCGATGGCGTTGTACTCATCCTGGTCGCCTCTGTTTCGATCAAGCGCCAACAAGTGTCTGGCCTCGTCGGGAGGAATATCTGCAACCTCCGCAAGTCCCAATTCCAGGAATAGTCCCATACGGTGAAGGTCGTCGGGCGCTTCCGCTCCGCGTAACAGACAGTCGGCCGCAAACAATACTTCTGCCAAGCCGGTTTTTAACATCAACATATATTCCGGGCAGCCTACCGCGCCCTCGGCATCCTCGAGGAAAGTACGGCCGGAGATCATGAAGTGCCAAGTTGCAATCGCGAGATTGCGGCCGTGAACAGGAGCAAGATGTGGGATGCCGGCAAGCAGGCCGGGAAAGAATACAATATCATCTACCGCCGAACGTGCGGTCTTGGCATCGCGGCCTGCGTCGGCGGATTCGTTGCTCTTCATGAAGCACTCTCTGGGCTACTGGAAAGAGAGAAGTCTACGAGCCTGGCGCGCGATCCCCTAAGCAGGCTGCCGGCATGATCCGGGGCCAGCTCTGCGAGTTGATTGAGCCATTCCAGCGGCGGGGGTTGGGCGTCAGTCGTTTGGAACAACGTAATGATGCCCCGCGGCTCGAACGCGACGCTACTTCCGCCGCAAAAGGGCAGGACGGAGCCCTTACGTTGAAAGAGCTCGACGGCCGATTGCGGCTTTAGATCCGCATCGAGCGCCAAAGCTTCGCAGATCTTGTTGAACAACGCCAGAAGCGCATTTCCAAAAGGAGGGGCGGCCGCCCCGAGATAGGCAGGCAGCACTTTCTCCCAGAGAGCATCGACCTCGCCCAGCAATGTCGACGGTATGACTTCTGAAGGTCCGGCCTGACGAAATTTGTGCCAGCGAAGCGATATCCATTTGACGTTGCTATAGACTAGCCCGTGCGCTGACATAAGCATATCCATCATGTGAACCATCGCTCGCAATGCGTAGGCGCGATGACTACGTCGCTCACCGCAGCGCTCTGCCAAGAAGGTGCAAATGATGAACTGTCGGGCTTTGTCGAATGCCAGGAACTGCCACACCGTCGCCAAAGAGGGCAAATACTTCAGGTACGGCGTTTCTGATGTGCTTGATACTCCGTTCACTATCCTTTCGACATACTTCTGTCGAATTGTTTGGCGTCGGTCCCAGCTACGCATCGCCTGGAGGGCAGGAAGAATTCCGCTCTGCGCGACGGTGGAGAGCGTTGCCAGCATACGATCAACCTCGGCACGATTAAAGACGATCAGTTCGAATCGCCGCCCATGCATAAATAGCTGAGCCGGCGCCCTTTCTTCGTCATCGTCGATCTCGCCAATGGCAATGAGATCTATATCACTCTTGTGTGTCGACAGGCCTTGGACCGAGGAACTGGTCAGAAATATCTGCTGCAACCCATCCACTTGCGAATCGCCGATGCGGTCCAGATCAACGTAATCCATGCCCAGTCTCTGCAACGCATTGCGACCGGCGGCCACCCGGCTGGCATGCGTGGCATCGATCCAACTTTCCCAATGCAGGCGCATTTGTTATTTTCCTCAACCTAACCGATGCAACCTGTCATCTATCTGGCTAGATTGCAATGGCGAGATCTGCGCTTGTGAACTTTGGATGGACTTTCACCAATTCGCCTCTTTGTGAATCCTTCAATACAGCGCCTCGGGATGCGCGTTGCCGACGAGACGAAACTGAACTGGCCCGATCGAGGACGGAACGGATCTTCCTCACGGTCGCATCTAGACTTTGCTCGAACCCTTCAGCCGATACGAGATCTCATTTGATCGTGAAGCCAGATCGCGCTCTACTGTTCTGCAAGCGTTACTCGGCTTTCCGCCTGCGCAGCTGAACTGGCCCTGCGTTATCAGCCGCTCAGCTTCATCGATCCCAGGCTAAGCTGACGACCACTGAGCAAATCTGAATCTCTGTTTCATCGAATAGGCTGAACAACCTAGGAGCACGTTCTTAGTCGGCATTCCATTTTAATTGCAATGCGACAGATTTGGTCTATGGTTATGTTAAAGATCGCCCCACAACTCTGGGTAGCACAAGAAAGTGTTCAAGGCGTGGTGAGTTCCGGAGGATTCCCTTCTGTGTTGACGTCGAAAGCTCGTACACTTGCCGCGTTAGTTGGCAAATTGAAAACCGCTGATGTCTTACCGGGTTTCTTTTTCCTGGCCCAAGAGTGGATGAGGAATTCAGACGGAATTCTCGAAGAGATCCGGGCGCGCGATGATCTTACAGACGACATCTTTGTGCGATCGAGCGCAGCGATAGAGGATTCTCAAAGTAGTTCCCTGGCAGGACGCTATCGCTCGAAGAGATGCCGGCGCGAAGATGTGCTCGTTGCAATTTCGATCGCCGAGGTTGTCGCTTCCTACGGAGAGGTTTCGCCGGATGACGAGATTCTGGTACAGCCATTTCTCTCCTGGACGCTTGCCAGCGGTGTCGCCTTCAATATGGATCCAAAGTCTGGTGCCCGCTGCGACATTATCAACTACACGCTCAGCAGCGACACCTCGCTAGTAACCTCGGGTGGCGCCGGCAAGGTCGAAGTATACATCGCAAGTCGGCACACCGGCATCGATCACCCTAAGCCGCTGGACAGCGTGATCAGTCTGTTGCGCGAGCTCGAAGAACTTGTAGGCGACATTCCGCTGGATATCGAATTTGCCATCACGCGCGAAGGACAGCTCGTTCTCCTGCAAGCTCGACATCTTGTGGTGACAGTGACATCGCCGTTGACAGGTCAAGAGCAACTCGAGGCTTTGCAGGAGATCCATCGGTCGCTGGTCAGCATCTTAGGTCCGAGGAAAGGACTTTTCGGAAAACGCGGTCTTCTCGGCGTCATGACTGACTGGAATCCCGCTGAAATGATCGGCCTTAGGCCACGTCCGCTGGCCCTGTCCCTGTATCGGTTTCTCATCACCGATAGTGTCTGGGCGCGCCAACGCCGCAAGTACGGATACCGCGACACTCGGGACGTCCCTTTGATTATCGCGCTTCATGGTTTGCCGTACGTTGATGTCCGAGCAAGCTTCAACTCCTTCGTACCCTCAGGCCTTGATGATGCAACAGCCGAGCGTTTTGTCGACGCATGCCTTGATCGGCTTGCGGCCAACCCGCATCTACACGACAAGGTTGAATTCGAGATCATCCCATCCTGTTACAGCTTCGATGTTCGTGAAAAGCTTTCCTGTCTTGTAGGACTATCGGATCGAGACCAGGAGGTCATCACCCGCGAACTTCGGTCTCTGACATGTAGTTTCCTGGCCGGTGCCGCGGGTAAGCGCGTTCTTCGCGATGAGAAGGCGCTTCAGCAGCTTGAAGTGCGCCAAGCTGGTCTCCACAACCACGAGGCCTCGCCGATCTACCGTTTGTACCAGGTGCTGAGTGATTGTCGCCGCTATGGCACAGGTCCTTTCGCGGGCCTCGCCCGCGCGGCATTCGTGGCGACTGATCTTCTGAGGTCGGCGGTGAACGTCGGCTTCCTGCGGGAGGAAGAATCTGAACGGTTCCTGCGCTCCCTGAACATGCCAGCCTCCAGGCTGCTGGCTCATCTGACGCTTCTGGACCGTCAACAGTTCCTGCAGCAATACGGCCATCTGCGTCCCGGCACTTACGACATCAGGATTCCTTCGTATGCCGATAAACCAGACCGTTACCTTTCTGCTGCCGACGAGAGTGCGCTCGAGCCGCACAAAGCGGCGTTCAGCCTCTCGCCAGGAACGCTAACGAAGCTTGAGGACGGCCTAACCCGGAATGGCCTTCCGGGGACAGCGGATGGCTTCATGAGCTTCCTCGCGCGGTCGATCATCGGGCGCGAAACCGCCAAGTTCACGTTTTCCAGATCTGTATCGCAGGCTCTCGATCTGGTCCATGCGATTGGGGCCGACTACGGCTTCACCCGGGAAGAGCTCTCATTCGCCGACATCCGTGAGGTCTTGGACCTGAGGCTCTCCACTTGGGCGGTCAAAGATGTGTTGAGCCGCTCGATCGACTCTGGAATGAGCCGTTACGAAAGGACCAGTATCATTGCACTTCCGCCGCTGATCGGAGAGCCGGAAGAGGTGTGGGCTTTTCACATTCCGAGCGTGAAGCCCAACTTCGTTACACAGCTAGTTGTCGAGGGACCCGTCCGAACACCCTTGGCCCCAGATCTCTCCGGAGCCATCGTTTTAGTAGAAAATGCCGATCCCGGGTTTGACTGGCTTTTCGGCAAGAGAATCGGCGGACTCATTACCGCCTATGGCGGCTCCAATTCTCACATGGCGATCCGTGCGGCAGAACTTGGCCTTCCTGCCGTTATTGGTGCTGGAGATAAGTTATTCGAGATCTGGTCGCGCGCGAGACACCTCCGCATTGATTGTGGCGTGGAGAGTGTCGAGGTACTCGCGTGATGCTTGTCGCGCTGACCATGCGAGTCGACCGGGTCGAGAATCGCGACGAAGAACGCGATGGCTTCGATCGGCGCTGGCTGTCTTTTCTGGCGGCGTGTGAGCTGCGTTCCCTTCCCCTGCCGAACTGCCCGGCCTCGGTCGAGGAGATCATCCGTCGCAGCATTCCGGACGCTATCGTCTTGACCGGCGGTGGAGATGTCGCTGCCGTGAGCGGAAAGCTTGAGATGAGGGATCAGGTCGAGACTTTCCTGTTACAATGGGCGGCCAAGCACGGAAAGCCTGTCATTGGTGTGTGCCGGGGAATGCAGGCTATTCTCGCGGCGGCTGGCGCCAAAATAGTAAGAGTTGGCGGACACGTGGGGAACCGTCACCGACTTGTCCCGTCTGGCCGGATTGTGAACTCGTTCCACGATTTTGCAGTGATAGATGCTCCGCTCGGGTTTGTGGCGTTGCAACGGAGTGATGACGGCCTAATTGAAGCCTGTCGAGACAGTGGTGGCCGGGTTTTCGGGATCATGTGGCACCCCGAACGAGAGACTCCGTTCGACGATGAAGACAAACGACTCTTCACCTCTCACTTGATTCGGAGGGACTCGTGAGAGCCCTAATCCTAGCTGCGGGCCGCGGCTCACGCATGCGCGAGCTGACGCAATCGCATCCGAAAGCCTTGGTGGAATTGAACGGCCGGAGCCTCATCCAACGTCAGCTCGATGCGTTACGACAGGGTGGAGCAACGGAAATCGGCATTGTCACGGGGTACCGCGCTAGCTGCTTCGAAGGCATGGCCGACCGGAGCTTCTTCAACTCCAAATGGGAAAACACGGGAATTGTTGCATCTCTCCGATGCGCCGCGCCCTGGCTCGAGGCCGGTCCCGTGCTGGTAAGCTATAGCGATATCTTCTATTCAGCTTCGACGGTGATGGCACTTCGCAATGCAACTGGTTCTCTCGTCGTCTGCTATGATCCGGACTGGTTAAAGCTTTGGTCCATGCGATTTTCAGATCCTCGTAGCGATGCGGAGACCTTCGAGCTGAACGACGACGGCCACGTCGTCGACATCGGACGTTCTTTAAAAGGAAGGGAATTACCGAGAGGCCAGTATATGGGTCTCTTTCGCATCGAGCCATCGGGGTGGCGGCAACTCATCAGCGCGTTGGATGCCCTACCGGAATGTAATAGGATCGTGGTGGACATGACCACTCTTCTGAGAGAAGCCATCAACCGTGGCGCCACGGTCCATCCTGTCGAGAACCACGGCCCTTGGGGTGAGATCGATTGCCCGGAGGACATCAAGGTTTTCGAGCGCCTCTATCCGGAGCTCTAGCGATGTCGCGTCTCATCGGTGATCTCTGGCGTCTTGACTCGCCTTCGGATGCAGCGAACCTCGCGCGACCCGTCAGGTCTCTCCGCGACTCTAGCCGTTCTGGTCAACGAGGCTCACCGCCAGCTTTTGACGAGAATCTTGACGTAGCCCTGAACAATCGGAATTCGCCGGAGGCGCGCATGAGAAAACGCAAGTCTGTCATTACTTTCGGTACTTTTGATCTATTCCACACCGGGCATCTGAGAATTCTTGAGCGTTCCGCAGCTCTTGGCGACCGGCTGATCGTCGGCGTCTCGTCCGATGAATTCACGTTCAATAAGAAGGGGCGCTTCCCTTTTCACAACGAGCAGCAGCGGATGGATATTGTCCGCTCGATTCGCTGCGTCGACGAGGTCTTCCTCGAGGAGTCCTTCGAATTGAAGCGGAACTATTTACTGGAACATCGCGTTGATGTCTTGACCATGGGCGATGACTGGGCGAACAAGTTCGACGAATTCAATGATATTGTTGAGGTCGTCTATTTCAGCCGGACTCCGGACATTTCAACGACAGAGATCATCGATCAAATCCGTTCACAAAAAGCTGCGGCCAAGGACGTGGGATGCTGAGATGCAAATCAGTGGGCTTCTCAACGCCACTCACCTAGGAAAGACTCTCGCCTATCCCTTTGTAGCGCACATCCTCGATCGCGAGAGTGATCTCACCCGGATGATCCGCTTGACTGGTGCCGCGGCAGCAGTAGTTTATCTGCCGGTTATTGTACTATGAGTGGAATTTTGCGATCCGCATTTGCAGGCCAGTGGGACATGCTGAGGTCTTCTGGCTTCGACCTTCCGCAAACGCCTCAGACCTTTCAGAGTTCAAGCAGGACAAGCAGCGGAAAATCCGCACTGAGTATTCAATTGGAAATTGAAAGCAAGTACCGTATCGATGATGAATACCGCCTGAAGGCTATCAAAGAGGGCCTTCAGAAAGTAGGAAGGATCGCGTTCATCGCTGGACAAGAAACGGTGAACGCTACGATCGGGGGCTGGGAGCTGCGAGTTTCCGAAGACACCTACATGATCGATGACGCAGCGGCTCTAGGTTCGGCGCAATTGACGTACCGCGTAAGGAGAGAAGAAGGCCGCGACACAATCATAACGTGTAAGCTTCCCCCCATACAGCTTACGACGAACGGGGTTCATGCGCGGCTTGAACTCGAAGTTCTTGAGCCAGACGATGGGGAGTTGACGACAATGAACTTTTTCAGGGAGGCGAACGGTGCTCTTACCAATCTTATTGCCAAGCATATTGGTGACAATGTCGCCTCGCTGAATCCGAGACTGAGAATTCGCACGGAGCGGCAGAAATTCTCGGTAGTGAAGCTCGACGATCCAACAAATGCTATTGCGGAGATATCAGCGGATCACGTCCACTGTAAAGCCTTGGGAAGCGAGCGGCTCAAGGAATTCTTTGAGCTGGAAGTCGAAGCTGAAGCTTCGCAGTCGTTGGAGGAAAAGATCGAGGTGGCCAGTGGAATTGGTGGCTTTATCCGTGAACGTTGGGACCTTGCAATAGAACCGGCGAATAAGTTCACAAGAGCAACGTATATGCTTACGGGACAGTAGATAGATGACTTTAATCCGGTTCACCTAATCCCACGCCGTTTGCGCGCTCAATATTGCGAGCAACAACCTGACGCCCTTTCGTTGGAACTGAAAGCAGTGGAATTGTTGATGGGCAATGTCTGACCTCTTTTCAAGCCTAACGAGTCATCGCCGCGGTGATGATGGTCGTTACGAATTTGCGTTCGGGGAAGCGGCTAGTATCTGGTCAGTCAACGGAGGATACTTGGCTGCCGCGGCTCTGAGGCTTGCCGGCACTGTTGGCAGGAAAGCCACGCCAGCCAGCTTAGCGGCGCACTTCTTACGCCCGGTCCAGACGGGCTCGGCTTTCGGTCGATGCGAAACGATAGATGAGGGGTCGTCGACAGAGCTCTTAGCCATTCATATTACTCAGAACGACCGGTTGTGCGCATCTGTTCATGTCTCATCGATCTCCACAAAAGAGGGAGTCGAACAACGTCTAGCTCGTATGCCATTGGTCCCTCATCCTGAAGAGCTTCGCGCTCTAGAGGAGATCATCCAACCAGGTGAGCCGCCGCCGTCTAGATTCTGGATGATATTTGATCAGCGGCCGATCAATCGAAATGGCGATACAATTCGACGATTTCAGGATCCAAGGTATCTCAGATGGTTTCGGCATCGTGAGGATTTGCTTTATTCGGATACCTACTTAAATGCGGCATCGGCCCTTCCGATTATCGACACGGTGGGAATGATTGCTGCCTGGCAATCAGGTAAAAGAGCGCTACGCAGCGTCCGAGCCCCAACGATGTCTTTGTTTGTGAATTTCTTTGAGCAAAATGTTGCACCAGGTTGGATGCTGTGTGATGCTCGAAGTGAATACGCCGCCAGCGGGCTTATCAGCACCCGCGTAGAAATCTGGTCCGTGGATGGCCGCCTGCTGTCGCAGGGGATATCTCAAATGCTCACAATTGGTGCACCCAAGAGCGGACAATAACTGCTATCGCGGATTTTTCCAATCCAGGTTTGTTCGCTTCGAGTGTCCCCTGACCTGCTACCGAAGTTTCATCCAGCGGCAGTTAGAGTCCGGTTGGTTGTGCAGTGAGGCCGAACTTTGGATCACCCATAACTAGAGTTTTGCGCCTTTGATCACGATGACGGGCTGGTTGCGCCATCGCGGTTTTGCAACAAAATCGGCGACATGTTGCCGATCGCCCCATGGGGCCTTTCTTCGTTGTAGTACCTGCGCCAATTCTCCACTTTTTCCTGGGCGTCGGCAAGGCTCAGGAACCAATGAGCGTTGAGGCATTCCTCGCGGAAGCGTCCGTTGAACGCCTCGATAAAGGCATTACCGGTCGGCTTTCCCGGACGGGAGAAGTCCAGCGTGACGCCGCGCTGGTAGGCCCAGACGTCGAGATCGCGACACGAACTCGGTGCCCTGATCGACGCGGATCGTCGCCGGGAATCCCACTTCATTGCAGACCCTTTCCAGTACCTCCACGACATTGGCGCCGCGGAAAGTGAACCGCGGTTGCAGCGCCGGCGAGAAGCGGGACAAGATGTCGACGATCGTGACCCGAAGCCTGCGTCCGGTCGCCAACTGGTCGTGGACGAAATCCATCGCCCAGGTCTCGTTCGATCGCGTCGCTGGCCTACAATCGTCCCGCAGCCTGGCCTTGACCCGACGCTTCGGCGTCTTGTTGCGTAACTGCAGTTCGTGAGGGAGACAGAGAAGTCCGGTGTGACCTTCTCCGCCATTGCCCGCAAGCATGGGATCGTTACGGGACTCCTGCTCCGCTGGCGGGTGGAGTTCGGCGTTGCGCAAGAGATGCGCGCGAGGCTGGCCTCCGTCGCGCTGGCCGAGCCTTCACGACCGCACCCCGGATCAGCCTACTTCGATCTTCCCCCGCTCCGCGCGGCCGCCTAGCCCCGGCAGAGGCTCCACTTATCGAGGCGGAATTGTTGTTTAGGAAACCGGGACCGGCTCAAGCTTCGACTAAGCGATTGCGCTTCACAACCGATACTGTGGGGGATTCTTTCAGGGGGCAAGTCGCGCCCAGCAGGCGTTCAGCATGATTTTAGCTTCTAGTCAGCTATGTTATTTTGCCACTTCTTTAGAAAAGATCTTTTCTCTTCCTCACTGTAAAAGTGATCCATGAAGCGATTGCCATCGTAATATAGCGAAACGACCTCGCGAGGGATTTTCACAGACTCCCGTATACTTCTGTACAAGTCTCTATACCCTTTTTTGCTCGCTTCGTTTGCGTTGAGCAATTTGAATTGCGGCGCGCCGGCAAATTCGCCGACTATCCGCTCCAGCTCATTCAATTTTTCGAGCTTGACTACTAACACTTCAATATCATCCCACTTTATAACCGAATAACCCTTGTCCTTGTCAAAAGGGTAGCTGTACACATCAATGCCAAATACCTCCTTCAATTCCGCGTTAAACCATTCAAATTGATATCCGTTGTCACATTTCCCATTTTGGGTAGCCCGTCTTCTAATGCCTTCGGCACACGCTTCCAGCAGCGAATCGTCCGACGATAGATATCCATTTTTTACAAGCTCACTCATATGGTATAAAAAAAGCGAGTAATCCCTACTTAAGGGCTCCCTTACGAGGGTGATTATTTTTAACGGCCGTGCTTGTTTTATTCTATCGCTACAATAGCGCGAACATTTGCGGATTATTTCCAGTTCCGTATTGTTCGGTTCCCAAGCAAGCTCAGGTATCAGATCATATATAAATCGATCTGTAAGCATATGAACGTGAGTAACGCCAATACCTTTCGTAAACAGGCTGTTGCAAACAGATGACGAGCCAACCTTTCCCGGCTGATATACTAATATGTCGTTGTCACAATAGTGCTCGGGGCACCACCAATTTAAATACAAATTGCGCTTTTCATCATTGGGCAAGGCTCCTTTGTAGCCTTTTATAATGCGATACCAATCTGCGATCCTGGAATCACTTATATTCTGCATTATAATTTCGTCTAGTTCTGAAAGCAGATACACCGTGTCAGGCGTAATATTCAAACGTTGCAGGTTACCCGCTATTTCCTTGGGATTGGTCGACAATCCTGTCGCGACCACGATAAGCGGTTCGCGCGCACACATCACCTTTAATTCTTCTGGTGATATGATGGGTAAGCCGCTCACATGCCCGGTCTTGTAAGTATCGCAGAAGCAGGGAACATCTACGTTCTTAAAATATCTAGTTAGTATTTTATACGTCTCGACCCCCGTCACACCGGCGCCATAAAGGACAATTCTTTTCTCGAATAAATCTTCGAAGCTTTTTTGGTTATTTGCCATGTCTCATTGTTCTACATTTACCGACCGGGCTTTTGCGGGGGGTAATCTATGGTTATCCGCTCAACGCCAGCTGGCCGCGACTTCCAGGACCCGCGACGGCGCTGATGCCGCTTCGATACAAGATACAGCGGGTTGCGCCAAGGTCAAATGAAGCCCGCCCGCGCGCGAGGGCACGCGACTGGCGCGATGTGCCGCTCGATCTGAAGCGATCAAGGTCGGAGCCAAGCTGACGTTCGACGACGGTTGTTCGTCCGCGCACTCGCGCCCTCAAGTCGGCTTTGCTTCCGGATCTGCCATCACCCATGATCGAAGGTCGCTCTCGATCGCGCTGGAATCGAGCCACCACCTAGTGTCCTGATCGGCAAATTAGTTACCTTCTGGCCGTCTTTGGATCAAGGAGGCGGCAAATGGGGAAGGCGCGAGCAGTTTCGATCGAACTCAACGATGTTGTAACGCGCGAGTTGACGGCGTTGACGCGCAAGCACGGTGCGCCGCAGGCGCTGGCCGAGCGGGCGCGCATTGTGCTGGCGGCGGCCGACGGCCTGAAGAACAAAGAGATCGCGTCGAAGCTTGGGGTCTGCACGCACACGGTCGGCACCTGGCGCAATCGCTTTGCCGAGCGAGGGATGGACGTCTCTACGACGAGCCGCGGCCCGGCGCACCGCGCGAGATTGGCGACGACGAAATCGCGAGGACGATTTGCAAGACGTTGGAAACGAAACCAAAGGGTGGCACACACTGGAGCCTCTGGAGCATGGCTAGAGAGATCGGTCATGCGCCTTCGACAGTGCATCGCACTTGGCGCGCCTTCGGTCTGCAACCGCACCGCGTCGAGACTTTCAAGCTCTCCACCGATCCGCTGTTCGTAGAGAAAGTGCGCGATATCGTCGGGTTCTACTTGTCGCCGCCCGAACGCGCTATCTGTTGTGTGTCGATGAGAAAAGCCAGGTGCAGGCGCTTGACCGCACGCAACCCCTGTTGCCGATGCGGCCTACGCAAGTCGAGCGGCGCACGAATGATTACAAGCGGCACGGAATGACATCATTGTTCGCGGCGCTCGATGTGAAAGCGGGCTCCATCGTCGGCAAGTGCACTGGCCCGCCACCGCGCGAGCGAGTTCCGAAAATTCCTCGATGAGATCGAGCGCAACGTGCCGGCCAACCTCGACGTCCATATCATTATGGACAACTACGCAACCCACAAAACCAAGCCGATCCGCAACTGGTTCGCCAAGCGCCCGCACTGGCACGTGCACTTCACGCCAACCTCAGCCTCATGGATCAATCAGGTCGAGCGCTTCTTCGCACTGCTGACGGAGCGCGCCTTGAAACGAAGCGTGTTCCGCTCAGTCGCGGAGCTCGAAAGGCCGATCAAGGCTTGCATCGACGCCACCAATACCGATCCAAACCGTTCCGCTGGACCAAGACCGCCGACGACATCTTGGCCAGCATCCAACGCTTTTGCCTTCGCACACTCGCCGCAAACGCCTAGAATGAGGCGGACTTCAGAATCGGGACACTAGGCATCGGGCGACTGAGCTACGATACAGCTTGGCATGAACTGTTTCTTGGAGATGGCTATGGCAGATGCCCTGCTTGATGCCAGGCAGGAAGGCGGCTCCTATCGTCGGGTCGAGGCGATCACGGGGGCAGCGTCAGCGACGGCAGTGGACGGCGGGGGAGAAGGCCCGGATTGTGGCGGAGAGCTTCGAGGAAGGGGTCAACATTTCCGAGGTGGCTCGTCGCCATGGCGTTGTCCGTGAGCAGCTCACGGTCTGGCGGCACAAGTTCGCAGTGGCAGTGGACCTTCAGGCACCAGCCTTCGTGCCGGTCCGGATCACTTCCGAGAGCGGTCCAGCGACGGCAGACGAGCCCGGACCGGCTGGCGTCCCGCGCGTGAAGTGCCGCCGCTGCGGATGTCACCGGCCCCAGGCAAGCCTGGCGGGGCCATCGAGATCGAGGTGAGAAGGGCACGCATCCGGGTCGAGCCCGGAGTGGAACTGGCGACGCTTTCGACGGTGCTATCGGCGCTTCGGGGCATTCGTGATCGCCTTAGGCCCTATCTTAAGGTGGTGCTGGCGGCACAGCCGGTCGACTTTCGCAAGTCGGTGCACACGCCGTCGGCGCTAGTGAGCGAAGCACTGCGCACGAACCCATATTGCGGCCACGTCTTCGTGTTCCGCAGCAAGCGCGCGGACGGAGTGAAGCTTCTGGCATGGGATGGCGCGGCATGGTGCTGGTAACGAAGTGGCTGGACGAGAGACACTTCACCTGGCCTCCGATCGGCGACGGCATCGTGCATCTGAGCGCCACACAACTCGCGATGCTTCTCGACGGACTCGAGTGGACACTTATTTCACCCAAGCGTGTGAAGTAGCCGACCATCGTCGGCTGACGGGCGCAGGTCTTGCTGGAGCCTGCGGTGCGTGGATATATCGTTCGATCATGGCGAGTCGCCCCGAAGCTCTTCCGACCGACGCAGCGGCTCTGACCGAGATAGTGCTTGCGCTTGACGCCGAGGACGAGAAGCTGCGTTTGGCGATGCAGACGCTGAAGGAGATGATCTTCGGCAAGCGCTCGGGGCGGCTGGCGGCGATCGTAGCCGAGCAGCTTGCGCTCGAACTCGGTAATCTCGCGACCGGCGTCAGACCATCTGCGCCGGCCAACGACGATGTGCCTGCGAAGAAGCCGACTGGGAAGCCGCGCAAGAAGGCCCAAGCATCTGCGCTGCGAGTAGGTGCTTGGGCCGGACGCGACAGGGGTCCGCGCTGCCAGGGCGTATAAAATATAAGAACCTAAGCCAAAGTGATTGAGCTGAGTCAGTTAATCACCAACGTGGGTCGCCTCCATCCGATCCAGCAAATCCAAAACCGCATCCGTCGTACACGCTCATGAATGGATGCCGCGCCCATCGTTGTTCAGGTGGCACCAAAAACACGACACTTCCCGAGCTACAAACACATGACAGATCACGCGGTACTGACACCAAAACACAGGCGCCTTGGCCGTGGGTGGCCGCTGAGCTATACTTTGCTGAGCTCTACTTGAGGACCACCGGAACAGGCGTTCCGTGGTACAGGCGTAAGGGTCGTTTCCCGATGGCGCTCCAATCCAGGCTGTTTCGCGGCGATTCCAAGCTGGAGGCCGCGGCCACGTCCGATCCCGCCCATATCGTTCCCGGTGACAGGGGGGCGCACGTTGGTAAGATCCAGCAGGCGCTGGTCAAGCTCGATGGGGCAACGATCGAGATCGACGAAAGCTACGGACTAGCGACCGCTACGGCGGTGCTGACCTACAAGCGCAAGCGCAATATCATCAATCGGGCTTATCAGACGCTGCCCGATAACATCGTCGGCAAAATGACCATAGCGCGCCTCGATCAGGAGATTGTGGTGCTTGAAGGTGTGGTCTCCAACCCTGATATTCGGCCGCTCCTGCCGCCGGCGAAGCTGGCCGAGCGACGCTCGCTGCTGGAGTTCAACTTCGCCGTCTTCTCGCCTGGCCGCAACGGGTCCGCGGTGCGGCAGGCCTTTGGGCCGCAAATCCCCACCTTCAGCCCAGATACCGAGATCGAAATCGAAGTCGGCGCAGTTGGTATCCTGCAGATCAATGGCGGCATCGGAGAGACTCTCTTCTGCGACAACGGCGACATTGGCAGGGCGTTCGACCCCACGGCGCCGGACGATCTCAACAACGTGTTGATCGAGAAAAACCCAGAGGTGGTCAATGTGCGCGGCGTTGCGCCGGGCCGCACGACGATCGCAATCACAAAAAGCAACGCCTTTGGCCTGCCCTTCGGATTCGTGCGGCTCGGCCTGGTTGTCAAACCGCGATCGTTGCGATCGCTGTTCAACGCCACCTTGACCGCCAACATCATCGACAAACCGTCAACGGGGCCGTTCGCATCGTTCGTTTTCGGCGAGCCGCAGGTTCCGGGCATGGCAGTCTTCAGCGGCATGTTCGATGCCAAAGGCACCGTCAACCCCGATCCATCTGTCAACGTCTCTGATTTCGAGCTCGGCATCATGCAGGCGCTGATCCGATCTGAGATGCGGTCAGTCTATGTCGACGCAGCCGGTGTGCCGAGAAAGCAGCTCGTCATTACAGAGAGCCAGTTTCCAATCCGGGATAGCGAGAAAGGCGTCGCCCCTTGGGCGAAAGCTTCCGCCGTCGTAGATCTCGCGAAGGCCAAGACGGTGACTTTCCAAGATCGTCCGCGCAACGTTGTGCCATTTCACGACAGACAGAAAACGGTCAATCTGAAATCCTCATCTGGCGATGACTTGTTCATCACATGGCTGGTGGCGCGACGGAAATCGACGAACGATCTCATCGCGCTGCATTCGCTCGTCTGGAACGTCAATTGGAATGCCACGTTCAACACAACGAACGAGACCGCGACCCTCCTTGGGCCGCCAGGTGCGATCATTTCCAGGACGGAAGGTGAAGGACTCTTCGCGCCGATTCCAGGCGGTAAGACCGCTAATGAGGCGATCAAGATCGATTTCTTCTAGTCACACGCTTTATCTTTATTCGATGGGTTCGAAATCCCGTGGGGTCCAGCTGTCTTGCGGAACTGGTACGGCTCTGGAAGCTTCCGCTTCCGAGGTGGAGCGGAAGCAGGCTCAGACTCCGCAACGTGGCGTTGACCCTTTTCGGACCCAAGGCGGTCCATGGGCAACATCGTAAGCCGAAATACAAGCGGTGAAACGAAGGGCTATCATCGTGCGACGGACGCCCATTTTCGGCCGGATAAGCCTCGTGATGCGACCGGCAAGTCACTGATTGTTCTCAATTCGTGGCTGACTAGCGAGGCGTTGCAGCGAAGTGTTCAGCTCATCGACTGCTGCCTTGTCGGTTCCGGCAGATGGTCATCCCGGATGAGCTTAATCGGCGCCAGAACGTCATGTCAGCAATCTTGTATCCACGCTGATCGCCTCTCTGATCGGTTCGTCACGGATTCGGGCGAGTCCGGCGATGCCAGACCGGGCTCGCGTGACCCGAGCCGACACCGTCCCGGCCCTGCGGGCTTTGATCCCTCGCAAAGGGAGCGGCCAGCCGGCGGCTGGAGTCTTCTCTCTGAAGGCTTAGGGCGCTGCCCTCGGCGCGCATCAAGCGGCTTCCACCCAAAAAGACAGACACCATTTCGCGTAAAGGAAGAACGCGAAGACGGTGTTGCTTTTTCGGCTCCTGAATAGCCGCTTGATGTTTGCACATCCGCTGCTCTCCGCGAAGGCAGGGTTGCCGCGCAGTGCTGCGCAACAACCCGGAGACGAGAGTGATGAGTACCGACGCTTACAAACGCATCAGCAGTCAAATCGCGAACGAGTTGGAGGGCGGAGCCCGCTTCCGGCTCAAGCCATGGAATGGCGCATACGCAAAGGAGCGGATCACGCATCCCTTGCGCGGGACCAGCAGGGCAGACGTCAAGGGCGTGAGCCATGCAGCATAGCAATGACAAGGCCGTGTCGCAGCCCTCCGCCCGCGACATGTGGCCCCGACTCCGAATTCTGGTCCGCCAATCGGGCCGAGCATCGTTTCGCCGACGGCTATGAGTTGGTCGCCTTCGATCTGCCCGCCGCGAACGGCGATCCGGCCGCAATCGGCCGGGAAATGTTCGGCGGGCTTGAATACATGACGCTGGTGGCCTCTGGCCAAGCCGCGAGCCTCAGTGAAGCCAAGGACGCCTGCGAGGCGGCGCTGGTTCACGCACTGGCGGCTCTCAGACATCCGCCGATGGCTTAGGCTGCAAATCGTCATTTATCCCCCGATCGCCTTCCAACCCTGAACCCACCCCGGCCCCCGAAGCTATTGGTTTTCGAAAGAAATCAGCACTTGGCTGGGCCGCGGACGGACGCCGACGGGGGCTCGCCGATTTACAGCTGGGGACTGGCAAGCCCCAGCATATCTCCTGATGTCGTCAAGAGGATCTGCTCATTTGCAATTGAGCCGGACCGCGGCCGTTCCCAAAAGGGCTGGCGCTATCGCACCCCGGTTTCCCGGCTAACGGACTTGACGGGCCGCCGCCGGCCCAGCGCGCGCTCGGCAAGCGGTTAAGGCTAGTGGGGACGTCTCTCACATCTTTCTCATAACGCAGGCGAACGAGGATGGCGTCGGCGTAAGTTGGGTCACCGACCATTGCAGAGCACCACAATCCTCGATCGGGTGGGGTCCCATGTCACAGTTACTGACCCGCGACATTCCTTGTTTGGCAACAAGCTGGCGGTGCTGCCGGAACGCTCCGATCGCGGTCTCGCGTGTATCGTCTTGGAGCTTTGCGATGGGCGCAGGTGCTCGATTCGTGTGTCTTCGACCGATCGTGGCGAAGCCCCTTATCACATCGAGCGGGTAGGTGCCCGCCGTGCCTCGCGGCAGGCCTTGTTGCTGAACGCCGAGGCGAGTCAGCTTTGCCGACGCCGGATAGTCCAGCGAATACTGCACAAGGTTCGCGGCGAAAATTCCAGAAAAATCGGGCGAGCGTTTCGCGCCAAGAACTGCCGTGACCCCGCAGATTTCTGCGCCAAGGCTGGATTATTTTTGGTGAGTTTTACTCTCACTCACATCAGGGCGATTCTGCTACATGCCCTTCCTGAGAGAGGGGTGACAGTTCATTCCGGAGACATGGGTTACACAATGGGGCCTTTTGCGGGGAGCGCAGAATGCCCTGGAAGGCGTGTAAACCCATGGATGAACGTCTTAAATTCATTGCCCGGCTGTTGGACGGGGAGAAGATGGCGGGGCTCTGCCGGGAGTTCGGCATCTC